>Ga0209390_10000136_pt1 | contig 125638 bp, 111 predicted proteins | sample BON01_FD_187212 | JGI IMG/M metagenome (GOLD analysis project Ga0209390, IMG submission 187212) | Freshwater microbial communities from Lake Bonney liftoff mats and glacier meltwater in Antarctica - BON-01 (SPAdes) (version 2) | ecosystem: Environmental > Aquatic > Freshwater > Ice > Glacier...
TTTCGTTTGAGCACTTCTAATACGTTTTTGCCTAAGTGCCTATTCATGCCTTTAACAGCATCAATAAACTCAGCTCAGTATCATAAGTGCCCACACTTATCGATTGTTTAGATTTTTAAAGAACGTTGCTGAGATTTTTTTAATTTGTCTGCAGCAGAGAAGTGAGATTATGCAGGGGTTTTTACTAGGTGTCAAATCGTTTTAACCGTTTTGTCATAAATAATCGTTAAGCAAAAATACGGAATGAGCGATAAGATCTATGCAATCATATATTTAGGCACTTTTATGCATAATCAGACTGAAGATATTTTAATTAACATCACACCTTTTGAAACTCGGGTAGCGCTCATTTCAGAAGGTGAGGTTCAAGAATTACAGGTTGAACGTGCCGTCCAACGTGGCAACGTGGGCGACGTGCACTTAGGTAAGGTGGTACGGGTTTTACCGGGAATGCAAAGTGCTTTCGTTGAGATTGGTTTGGACCGCGCAGCGTTCATACACGTGGCTGATTTACGAGAAAATCGACTGGCCCGTACTCAAGGTGCCTTAACTACCCCATTAGAGCGACTGTTATTTGAAGGCCAAACACTAATGGTGCAGGTCATAAAAGACCCAATTGGCACCAAAGGTGCGCGATTAACGACTCAAATTAGCTTGGCAGGTAGATCGTTGGTTTATTTGCCGCACGATGCCCATATCGGTGTTTCGCAAAAGATTACGCCCGAAGAAGCGCGCGATGCACTTAGGTTGCGAGTGGCTGGGTTAATGCCTACAGGTGCCGAGGGAGGTTTTATTGTTCGAACGCAGGCAGAAGATGTATCAGATGACACACTTGACAGTGATATTAAGTATTTGTTACGTCTATGGAGCACCATTCAAACGCTCGTTAAAACACTATCTGCGCCAAATGTGCTGCATCAGGATCTGACTTTAGCAGAGCGGGTGATGCGTGATATGGTCACGCCCAAAACCAATCAGATTTTGATTGATTCACGAAGTGCAACACAATCTTTAAAAAAATGGACGGCTATTCATACCCCTGAAGTGACTAGCCGTCTTAAAAACTATAAAGGTGAACGCCCTTTATTTGAATTAGCCAATATTGAGGAAGAGATTAAAAAGGCCTTGGCGCGCCGCGTTGATTTAAAGTCGGGCGGGTATTTGGTCATTGATCAAACTGAAGCGTTAACTTCGATTGATGTCAATACAGGTGGCTTTGTAGGGGGTCGTAATTTTCACGACACAATTTTTAAAACCAATCTTGAGGCAACTCAAGCTATTGCACGCCAACTTAAATTGCGCAATTTAGGTGGCATTATTGTGGTTGACTTCATTGATATGAGCGAAAACTCGCATCAAGAATCAGTTCTGACAGAGCTTGCAAAAGCGTTAGCACTTGATCGAACCCGCACGACCCTAAGCGGCTTTAGCCAATTGGGCTTGGTTGAATTGACACGTAAGCGCACACGTGAGGCCTTGGCTAGTCAGCTGTGCGAGCCCTGCCCTACGTGTGACAGTAGGGGCCGAATTTTGACAGCGCGAAGTGTGTGCTACGAAATTTTGCGCGAAGTGCTTCGTGAAGCAAAACAGTTTAACCCACGTGAATTTCGTGTTCTAGCATCGCAAACTGTAGTTGATTTGTTTTTAGAGGAGGAGAGCCAACACTTGGCCATGCTGGGTGATTTTATCGGCAAACCCATTACGCTTGAAGTGGCGAATCACTGCTCACAAGAACAATACGATATTGTTTTGATGTAGATACATAGTTCGATTAGCCCTAAAAATGCTAGGGATGGGTTGCGGTTGATTATGTCGCTCTATTTGAAACTGAACACTCATCTTCAAGCTTCATAATCTAAGCTTGAAGGGTCGTATATCACCGAGAATCACGAGCAAATTTGATAAAGATAGTCGAGTTAATTAAATTGCATTTTGTAAAGCGCTGAGTAGGTGCCATCTCGAGCGATGAGCTCTTGGTGACTACCTGTTTCAAGTATGCGGCCTTGGTCCATCACGACGATCATGTCAGCATTTTGAACCGTAGAGAGCCGATGAGCAATGACAAGGGTGGTGCGTCCTTTCATTAAGATCTCAAGAGAAGCCTGTACTTGCCGTTCTGAGTCGTTGTCTAGCGCTGAGGTGGCTTCATCAAGAATGAGTATGGGCGCATTTTTAATTAATGCCCTTGCGATAGCTAAACGTTGACGCTGCCCACCCGATAAGCGGGTCGCATTTTCACCTACTTGCGTTTGCAACCCCTGAGGCAAGGCTTCTACAAAGCTTAATAAATTTGCTGCTTTTAAAGCGTCTTTAATTTGTGATTCGCTTACATCGTGTAATGCGCCATACCCTACGTTGATGGCAATTGAGGCGTCAAATAACACAACATCTTGGCTCACTAATGATAGGTTGGCACGCAAATTTTGTAATGAGATATCTCTGATATCGACCCCGTCTATTGTGACTGCTCCTGCATTGGGTTCAACAAATCGTGCCAACATATTTGCTAACGTTGTTTTGCCACTGCCAGACCGCCCTACAAGGGCAACAACCTGGCCGGGCATGAGTTCAAACAAAACGTTTTGAAGGGTGTCGACCTCAGCATTAACAAATCGGTGAGAAACATGTTGAAAACGGACGTGCCCCCTAACGGGAGCCGAAAAATTATTGCCTTGGTCCTGATCTTCACCTGGCTGATCAATTAAAGTAAATACACTTTCAGCTGAAGCTAGCATGCGCTGCATACTAGCGGCAACATTTGTTAACCTTTTGATCGGATCAAAGATTTGTGCGAGTGCGGCCATAAAGGCCGCAAAGCTTCCAACAGTCAACACGCCTGAGTTGGCTTCTCTTAGGGCAACGGCGATCGCTAAAGCCACAGCTATAGCAATAATAATTTGTGCAATGGGACGCAAAGCTGAATCGGCAATGGCCGTTCGCATTTGATGCCTTCTAAGGCCAGCGTTGACTGTTTTAAAACGATCACGCTCAAAAACATAACCATCAAAAAGTTTGATGACGCGTTGAGCGTTTATACCTTCTGAAACCACCTGCGTGAGCTCGGCATTGGTGCCAATGGTTTCACGGTTGATGCGACGCAGGCGTTTCATAAAAATACGCGTTACAAAAACTGAAGCGGGCATAATAACTACGATAATCAAAGCAAGCTGCCACGACATGTAAAACAACACACCGAGAAGCGCAATCACAACCAGCGACTCTCTAACCAAGACGGTCATGACGCTGGTGGCCGTACTGGTAATGTTGCCTGCGTCAACAGTAAAGCGATTTAATAGACGGCCGCTATCGCCCTTTTTAAACTCACTATCTGGCAAAGAGAGTAGTTTTTCAAACATGTCGCTACGTAAACCTAGCAACATGTTATTTGCGACCCACGCCAACAAATAGTCACTTAAAAAGGAACAGATCCCCCTTAAGGTGATGAGCGTGACGATTGCCAACGGAATCTGCCAGACGTAATCGGGCTTGGCGCCGTCTAAGCCTTCATCAAGCAACGGTTTCATAGCAACCGCTAGCGTTGGCTGGGTTGCTGCCGCCAAGGCCATAAAGAAAATAGCGAGCGAGAGCACTTTCCAGTATTGACCGACGCGCTCATAAATACGATGCCATATTCGATGTTGAAATGGGTTGGGGGTGCCTGCTGTTGATGTTTTATCGCTCACTGAATACCTTGGTTGAAATCGTAACCAAAACTAAATTGTACCGACAAGCGCTGACTTGTCGGTACAGGGCAACCTAGCGTATTCTTGCGTCCATGGTTGCGCCTTTAAAAATCCCCCCTCGCTCTGTCCCGCCTTTGATGGTTCGTCTACCCAATTGGGTGGGTGATGTCGTGATGTGCTTACCCGCACTAAAGAACTTAAGTGCTTTAGGCATGCCAATGGTCATTTGTGGCCGGGCTTGGGCTAAGCCATTGATTCAAAACGTTCAATATATTAAATTCGTGACGTTAACAGGGGTATTTTGGCATGATGTACGGGCACTTCGCCAAGCTGTTGTTCAAAATATGGTGGGTTTAAGCTTCCCTGATTCATTTTCTAGTGCCCTGATTTTTTATTTAACAGGCATACCGACGTTGGGATACCGTGATGATGGTCGCTCGTGGTTGCTTAAATGGCCTATTGAAAAGCTGTCAGAGCCATTACACGCCGTTGAAAAATGGTTTTATTTGGCTGATATGGGGGTTAAAACGTGGCAGCAACTATCAAACCTGCAAAACCCTACTTATACGAAAGCCAGCCGTCAAGATCTACTTACCAAACAAAAAATTAATATTGGCCAAGTCGATTCGAGGTCAAATGATATTAACTCTGCACGGTCAAATACATCAAATAAAATTCAATTTGATGAACTGCCTCAATCTATTTATATATCACTTCAAGCGACCCAATTTGTGCAAGCACAGTTATTATTAAAACAGGTGCATATCGTCAACCAACCCTATATTTTAATTGCGCCAACAGCAACTGGGCAACACCGAGGTCAGGTTAAAATTTGGCCACACTTTGCACAATTAACGCGCACTCTTCAACAACAAGGCTTAACGGTTGTGGCCTGCCCACCGCAACATGAGCAAGCTCAGGCACTTGAACATTCCCCAACTGTTACCCTACTGCAACCCACAGACTTGGGTACATTTGGGGCGTTGGCGCAAGTGGCTTCTTTAGTCATCTGCAATGACTCGGGGGTTTCACATATTGCGGCGGCTGTGGGGGCCAACCAGATTACACTATTTGGTGTCACTGACCCCAAACATACTGGACCATGGTCAAATGGTGCGCTGTGCCTTGGTCAGACTGGTCAATGGCCTTCCCTTGAAGAGGTCTTGCAAGCGGTCAAGGTTCGGTTAACGTCGCCTCAAACTTCAAGCTGATGGTTATGGGTCCTTTTTACTCAAGTTTTTTATATGGTTTGCTCTACCCACCAAACCTAAGCTTATTGCTTTTAGCCATTGCATTTACAGCGATTTTTTTGAAGAAACCCATTATTTCAATAACACTCATTGGGGTCGCGATAATCTGGGTAGTCAGTTGGTCCCTCCCTGTCACAACACTTGTTACAGGTGGCTTTCTAGAGAACCGATATGAGTCGCTTGCGACGAAAGATTACCCGACAGCAGATGCCATTGTCGTTTTAGGTGGCCACATACAAGGCAATCGCAGCAACTGGTTTACACCCTTTGACCAACAAATGGTTCGTAGTCGTGAAACACTGGCCGCTGAACTCTTTCGTGCACAGCGTGCACCGATCATTGTGTTGTCAGGCGGCGCACTCGAAGGCCCAGTTGGCGACACCAACAATATGGCTCGATCTCTTATTCAAAAAGGTATTCCTGAGCGGTTTATCTTGCTTGAAACCAACAGTCAAAATACGTTTGAAAATGCAGTGTTGACTCAGAAAACATTGTCTACATTAGAAATAAAACGTATTTTGCTGGTGACCTCGGCGCTACATATGCCCAGATCGATGGCAGCATTTGAAAAGCAACCGATTAAAGTGACAGCCGCCCCATTACCCAAACAAATCATTGTGCCACATGTGCGCCCACTAAATATTTGGCAACCTGACTCGCTCACCCTTGAGGCCAGCCGTAGCATTTTGAAAGAATATTTAGGACTGTTTATTTACTGGTTAAGGGGCTGGGTTTAACTGAGTGAGGCTAAGCGTTTATGGATGAAACGGTTTAGGTCAAGCCATAGTCTTTTACAAACTGTGCAAACAGAATCTCAAACTCGTTGAGATCAATGGCATCTATCATTTGAGGATTGGTTTTTTTGGAAAACTGTGAAAATGATTGTTTACTATGAGGCTGCCAATTCACAAAGCTGAAGTCTTCATCATTTCGTTGCGGGTTGTAAAAACCAAATACGGATTTACCTAAACCGGTCGCGATATGGATGGTGGCTGTATCAACTGACACCATGGCTTGGCAACGACGCACACAGGCGAATAAGTCGCCGAAGGTATGAGCTGATGCATCAGCCGTTGGTAATAAGACGCGTTCTGTTTGACTGATTTGCTGTTTGATTGACTCAGCAAAAGCACGCCAAGTGGGGTCAATTAAAACCAACACATCGGCTTTTGTTTCTTTCAAAATGCGCTCTATCACTGCAGTTGCAGTTTTGAGGCTAAATTGTCGGGCATTACCTCGACCAATCGGATTAAATGCGATCACTGGGCGTTGTGGCCACCATGCGTCAGTTCGGGCTTGAGCTACCGCATCAAACGGCACAATATACGACTGGTCAAAATCACTCACGCCCATGTGTTGCATGAGCACGGCGACTTTATCAGCGAAATGTTGGCCTTGTGTGCTGACACCCGCTTTAATATTGATACTTTTAACTTCGTCGTCTAAGCCAATAACATAATTGCTGTCTAACTTAGATAATAAATACACATCTTTAGGCTTTAAGTGTTCAGCCATATGCATGACGTATTGTGATGGGCCAACGGCGTTGGCAATGCGCCTTATATCGGCAAATTTAATGCGTTTAGGGGCAACGATAACGTGGTCTACCCCCATATCATTTAGAAACATTGATTTAAATGACTCGGGCGCGATCACTACAATCTTCAGACTAGGGTCGTATTTTTTTATTTCTCTGAAAAGCCATGAAGTCACGATTGTGTCACCTAGCTTAGCGTCCCACCGAACGAAAACAATTTGTTTTCTGGGCGTTGCGAGTGGTTGATGCAAGATTGGTTGGCGCACACGATCATAGAAGAATAAAGCGACCTTTCGTCTGATGTTGTCACGCGCTTTTTGCAAGATTTGTAAAAATACTTTAAGCGTTGCGTGATGTTCAGGATTTTGCATTAGTACTTAACTTCAATCGCTTGCGGTGACACCCAGTCTGACAGGGTTATCAGTAAGTCGTCTGGCACAGTGACGCGCCAATTTTCACCCAGCTTGACACGACACCGTGTCTGCTCTGTTTCATACTCAATTTCTACCATCAGACCATTTGCATGGCGATAAGGCGCCAATAAACTATGCAGTTTTTGGGCATCTGCGTTGCCATTTAATCGAATGCTTAAAGCTCGCGCTTTTGATTGCCGCATCAGCGATAAGTCGTACAGAGATTCAGCAGTTACCCTTAGACCACCCGAGTACTCGTCAAACACGACCTTACCAGCAACGATTAAGAGTTGATCTTCTCTTAGTTTGGCGCTGTGTGCTTGAATTTGCTCGCTAAATAATGCGACTTCCACTTGGGCTGTGCCATCGTCAAGCATGACGGCCATCATTTTGCCGCGACGAGTCATTTGTGTTCGCACCGACGCGATGGCCCCAGCCAACATTTGTAAGTCTCGCGAGGGCTCAATACGCGACAAGGGGCGCGAAACCACACGACGCACTTCTGCTTGCCAAGCATCGAATAAATGACCGCTAAAATAAAAGCCTAAAGCCGTTTTCTCATGTGCAAGCTTGACTCGCAAACCCCATGGCGCCACCTTAGATAACGCGTTGGCAACAACATCGTGCGCTTGAGTGCTGTCGTCACCAAATAATGAGACTTGACTGGCAGCGCGCTCGGCTTGTTCAGCGGCTTCTATAGCGGTTGAAAGCGAGGCTATTAGAGCAGCGCGGTTATCGTCAATTAAGTCAAAGGCACCCGCCCGAATTAAGGCTTCGACGCTTCGACGATTGACCATTTGTCGGTTTACACGAAGGCAAAAATCGAACAAACTGCTGAACGGCCCACCCTGCTGACGCACCGTAACGATATTTTCAATGGCATTCTGACCCGCACCTTTCACTGCGCCCATGCCGTAGCGAATTGTGCGCAGTGCGAGGTTATGTGCTGAAAACTCATCTTCAACCGGTTCAAAACGGTAGTTTGAAGCGTTGATATCGGGGGGTAATACCGTGACTTGATTGAGCTGACAGTCACGCCAAAAAATTTGTACTTTATCAGTATCGTCCATATCAGACGATAGCGTTGCTGCCATAAACTCAGCGGGGTGGTAGACCTTAAGCCAAGCGGTTTGATAAGCAATTAAAGCGTAAGCCGCCGAGTGGGATTTATTGAAACCATAACCCGCAAACTTTTCCATCAGGTCAAAAAGCTTGACTGCTAGGTTAGTGTCGTAACCTTTTTGAGCGGCCCCTAGCTCAAATAAGCCACGTTGCTCGGCCATTTCTTCGGCCTTCTTTTTGCCCATTGCACGCCGCAGTATATCAGCGCTACCGAGCGAGTATCCACCAATAATCTGCGAGATGAGCATGACCTGTTCTTGGTAAACGATTACGCCATAGGTACTTTTAAGGGTTGACTCAAGATCTGGATGAAAATAATCAACCTCGGCGCGGCCGTGCTTACGATTAACAAAGTCGTCAACCATGCCAGACTCAAGCGGCCCCGGACGAAATAGAGCGAGCACAGCAATCACATCTTCAAAATTACTGGGTTTTAGTTTTTTAAGTAACTCTTTCATGCCGCGCGATTCAAGCTGAAAGATGGCCGTGGTGTTGGATGCGCACAGTAATGCATAGACCTTAGGATCATCTAACGACAAACTCATGATGTCAAAATCAACCATGCTTGGGTTGATTTGACGCACGTACCGAACCGCCCAATCTAAGATGGTTAAGTTACGAAGGCCTAAAAAGTCGAACTTGACCAGACCAGCCGCTTCCACATCATCTTTATCAAACTGCGACACCGCAGTGGCTTCTTGACCTGGTTGACAAAATAATGGGCAAAAATCAGTGAGTTGGCCAGGAGCAATGAGCACCCCGCCTGCATGCATACCCATGTTGCGGGTCAAACCCTCAAGAGGGCGGGCTAAATCAATTAGGGCACGTACTTCTTCTTCTTGATCGTAGCGGGCTTTAAAAGCCGGTTCGTCTTTGAGCGCGCGGTCAAGTGTCCAAGGGTCGGCTGGGTTATGGGGAATAAGCTTTGATAGGCTGTCACATAATGAATACGGCAGATCAAGCACGCGACCGACGTCTCTGACAACTGCTTTAGCACCTAAGGTACCAAAAGTAGCGATTTGGCTGACGGCCTGTCGACTATATTTATCTTTCACATATTCAATGACACGCTCGCGGTTGTCTTGGCAAAAATCAATATCGAAGTCAGGCATTGAAACCCGCTCTGGGTTCAAAAAACGTTCAAACAGTAAGTCGTAACGCAGTGGGTCTAAATCAGTAATGCCCAAAACAAAAGCGACCAACGAGCCTGCCCCTGAACCCCGACCAGGGCCTACTGGTACGCCATTACGCTTACCCCAGTTAATAAAGTCTTGCACAATCAAGAAGTAACCCGCAAACCCCATATCGTTAATAGTTTTGCATTCAAGCGCCAAGCGATCTGAATATTTCGCTTGCTTTGTTGCGCGTTCTGATTCATCTGGAAAGCACTGCACTAAGCGTTGGGTTAAGCCCGCTTCAGAGAGTTTGATCAAGTATCGATCGATGCTTGAACCGTCAGGGGTGGGGAAATCAGGCAACTGAGGCTGCCCGAGTTGCAACGTTAAATTACATCGCTGTGCTATTTTGACAGCATTGTGAATGGCTGAGGGCACGTCTTTAAATGCCTCGACCATCTCTGCTGTGGTTTTAAGATATTGATCGGGCGTAAAGTGTTTAGGGCGATTGGGGTTAGAGAGTATTTCGCCCTCTGAAATACACACCCGAGCTTCGTGGGCAGCAAATTCATTGCGCCCCAGAAACTGCACAGGGTGTGTGGCTACGACGGGTATGCCTTCGTTTGCTGCCAAATCAATAGCAAGCCGTGTATATAAATGATCGGTTTCGTTTTCAGTACGTTGCAATTCAATAAAGTAAGCGTTGGGTAGCATTTTGCGCCACATTTGCGTCAACTTAACCGCACCGGGAGTGTTGCCAGCCATTAATGCTTGACCCACATCACTATGACGCGCACCAGACAACACAATTAGACCTTTTGCACCATCAAGCCATTCACGTCTGATCTCTGGCCTAGCACGCCAGGTATTACTGAGCCAAGCACGGCTTAACAGCTCACAAAGTAGGCGGTAACCGGCAGATGTCGCAACTAGCAGTAAACTACGGTAGGGCTTGTTGCGATCTTCTTCGTTGGTGATCCAGACGTCGCAGCCTGCGATAGGTTTTACCCCTGCGTTGCGAGCCAAGTTGTAAAACTTGATCAGCCCAAAGAGGTTTGATAAATCGGTCAGCGCAAGAGCCGGCTGGCCTTGTGCAATTGTGCGCGAGACCAGTTCGGGTAGGCGCACCGTACCATCAACAACGGAATATTCCGAATGAATGCGAAGGTGTACAAAGGTGGGTAGCAGAATCTGGTCAGTCATACTTGCAATTGTACTCAACAGAGTAGGTGTCACATTATGAAATGGTTTGTTTTATTTGCATGGCTAGGTGCCATATTGTTTGCACATTTTAGAGGTCAAGTTCGCTTGCCACTAGGTCGGCAAATGCTTGACCATTCAATTATTCTTGCACCGATCAATACCTTGATGGTACTCACATCTAAAGTGCCGACTACCCCCTTCATACCCGTTTCGCGGTTGCCTGAATTACAGCTTTTAGCTGATAACTGGGAAACGATTCGCGATGAAGCACTGAATATGGCACAAAGTCAAGAAATTAAAGCACCAACCGCTCATAATGATATTGGCTTCAACTCATTCTTCAAATATGGCTGGAAGCGCTTTTACCTAAAATGGTATAACGCAAAGCACCCTTCTGCTGAAGCGCTATGCCCCAAAACGGTAGCCCTGTTGAACCAAATACCTAGTATTAAAGCAGCTATGTTTGCAGAATTACCCCCAGGGGGCAAACTGAACCGTCATCGTGACCCTTTTGCTGGCTCGCTTAGGTATCACCTTGGTTTATCAACCCCTAACGCCGATCAGTGTTACATAGACGTTGACGGTATTCGCCAAAGTTGGCGAGATGGTCAGGGGTTTCTTTTTGATGAGACCTATGTGCACGAAGCGCACAACAAGACAGATAAAAATCGCATTATTTTATTTTGTGATGTTGAACGACCTTTGATTTGGAAATGGGCTGCAAGCTTTAATCACTGGTTTGGTCGTGTGCTGATGTCTGCCGCTGCGTCACCGAATAGTGAAACCGATCAAACCGGTTTCATTAATAAATTAACCCATTGGCATTGGGTGATTGATGAAAAACGTAAAATTTTTAAAAATGCAAATCGAACGATTTATAAAGCCACTAAGTACGCATTAATTGGTTTAGCGATTCTTCTATTTTTAGCGCTTTAACAACGCATCTACTTAGTTACGAAGTTACTAAGTTTTAAGAAGTAATGAAGTTGCTAAGTAACGACATGATTTAATAACTTAAAGCTTCAACGATTATTTTCTAAGCTTTCCCAGACCTTCTGTAAGCGTTTAACCGAAACTGGAAAAGGCGTACGCAAAGTTTGGGCAAAAAGTGCCACTCTCAGCTCTTGTAACTGCCACCGAAACTGCTCGATCTGCGCATTATGAGACCCTTTTAAACTTTGATACTTGCGCTGAAACTGTGAGATCAAGGGCATCATTTCAGACAACAGCTTAGCGTCTCGCGTTGGGTCTGTTTTGTATTTATCAATACGCATCACCATCGCCTGTAAATATCGGGGCACATGATTTAAAGCGTCGTAGGGTGTGTCACTGATAAAACGTTTATGTATTAATGCCTCAAACTGGGTTTTCATATCAGCATAAAGCCCCTCTACCGACTTCACGGTAACCAGTTTGCGACTTACACTTTGAGCATGCTCTAAAATCGTAAGGGTTAAACGAGCCACTTCTTGCGCCAGCAAGTTAAGTCGTGATTTACCATGTGCAACGCGTAGATCAAAACTTTCTTTGCTGTCAGGAAAGGGGTCAGCCAAGCAGGCCCGCTCTATCGCAACATCAACGATTTGATTTTTTAAATCATCTAAGGTGCCGTACGACATATACAACATGCCCAATTGTGTGATGTTAGGTATATTTTTTTCAAGGTAACGAATCGGTTCACGTAAGGCGATTCTAAATAACCTCACCAAGCCTTTACGATGCTGAACGGTTGCAATATAGGGGTCATCAAAGACATCAATTGCGCAATGGGTTTGCTGGTCAACCAAAGCTGGGTAGCCCACGACTGAATGCCCTTTTCGTATAATTTCCATCACGTCTGGCAACGTTTCAAATGACCAGTCAATAATCTCTGCCTGACTGACCCGTTGCACATCAGATGATTCACTTGCCATCGTTTGAAATGATGCCTGCGCCTGCGTACCCAACTCAGCTTTTAGCTGGGCCAACTGTCGGCCGGCAGTCAGCATACGACCGTGCTCATCAATGACTTTAAATGCCATCAATAGATGTGCGGGCAAGGTTTCAACACGAAAATCATTAGGTTGTGGTCGAATACGAAACTGGTTTTGCATATCGGCAGCAATCGCATCAATCAGGCTGCCCTTGGGGTCGTTGAGTTGATCAAAGCAACGGTTATAAAAGGACTGTGCATAGTCAGGAATGGGAACACAATGTCTGCGAATTTTTTGTGGCAACGACCGCAGCAACAACTGCACCTTTTCTTTTAACAGACCCGGCACCAGCCATTCCCAACGTTCGGGTTGCAGTTGATTAAGCAACATGAGCGGAACGGTTAGGGTAACGCCATCGCGCGGCGAGCCGGGCTCAAAGTGATAACTTAATGTTAATTGTGTACCGCGAAAAGCAACAGTTTGAGGAAATACATCAGTCGTAATGCCAGCTGCTTCGTGCCGCATGAGGTCGTCACGTGACAACAGCCACGCTTTTGATTCGCTTTCACTTAATGATTTGAACCATTGCTTAAAGGTCGTGAGCTGATTGATATGCTCAGGCAATAAACGATCATAAAACGCAAAGATCAGCGCATCGTCAACCAAAATATCAGGTCGGCGGCTGCGATGCTCAAGTGCCTCGATCTGCTCAATGAGTTTGCGATTGTGGGCTAGAAACGCAAAAGGTACGTCAAAGTCAGCGGGCACTAAAGCTTGCATGATGAAAGCTTCTCTGGCCCGAATCGCGTCAATCGGCCCAAAATGAACTGAACGACCACTGTATAAGGGTATACCGTAAAGTGTTGCACGTTCGTGCGCCACCACTTGGCCGCGCCGACGGTCCCACCTCGGGTCACCCCATGACTTATGAATCATGTGCTGACCGACACGCTCAACCCAGACCGGGTCAATTTGAGCGATGCAACGAGCGTAGAGCTTTGTGGTTTCAACCAACTCGCCTGCCATCACCCACTTACCGGCCTTACGCGCTAATTTTGAGCTTGGATGAATGAGAAACCGAATGTCACGTGCACCTTGATAAAAGCCCGTTTCTTCAGACTTTAAACCTAGGTTACCTAGTAAGCCACTCATTAAGGCGCAGTGTATTTGCTCGTAGGTCGCTGCAGAGGGGTTCAATCGCCAGCCTTGTTCGCCCACTAAAGCATGCAGTTGGGTATGAATGTCGTGCCATTCACGCAAACGATTAGGTGATAAATAGTGCTGACGCAATATGACAACCAGCTTACGTTGAGAAGCTTTATGTTTGACTTGCTCGTGGTACCACTGCCAAAGATTTAACCATGACAAAAATTCTGATTTCTTATCGCTAAACTTTGTGTGAGCTTGCTCAGCCTCTTCTCGCGAGGCAAGGGGGCGTTCTCGTGGGTCTTGCACCGCCAAGGCTGAAGCAATAATGAGCATTTCAGTTAAACACTGCTGCTCATGAGCTGCCAACAACATGCGACCTACTCGCGGATCAAGCGGCAAGCGGGCTAACGTATCGCCTGTAGGGGTCATGACATTACCACGATCAGGGTCAATATTGATCGCCCCAATTTCTTGCAACGCTTGATAACCATCTGCAACGGCTCGCCCCGTGGGGGAATCAACAAAAGGAAACTGTTCAATATCATCAAGCTTGAGTGACTTCATACGCAAGATCACACCGGCCAAAGACGAACGTAAGATTTCTGGCTCTGAATATGGTTTGCGTTTTGCAAAATCGATTTCATCGTAAAGACGAATACATAAGCCCGGGCCTACGCGGCCACATCGCCCAGCTCGCTGATTGGCTGATGCTTGGCTAATGGGCTCAAGCCGTAACTGCTCAACTTTTTGACGCCACGAATATCGCTTAATACGTGCCACACCGGTATCAATCACAAAGCGAATACCAGGAACAGTTAAAGACGTTTCAGCGACATTGGTCGCTAAAACGATGCGCCGAGCGTTACTTGTGGGCTTAAAGATCGCTTCTTGCTCGTCATGCGCCAACCTTGCGAACAACGGCAAGACCTGTGCACCCACTGAATGATGTTTACGAAGTGACTCGGCCGTTTCGCGTATTTCGCGCTCGCCTGGCAAAAAAACCAAGATATCACCCTCACTAAAACGAACGCATTCGTCAACCGCCTCAACCACACTGCTTGCAAAATCGTTGTCGTCATCGCTCGATGATTTTTTAGGGTTTTGTGAACAATCCATTTCAGGGGGAAGTACAGGTCGATAGCGTATTTCAACGGGGTAGAGTCGTCCTGTGACTTCAATAATAGGGGCCGGTTTACCCGCCTGATTAGCAAAATGCTGAGCAAAACGTTTGGCATCGATTGTGGCTGACGTAATAATGACTTTAAGATCGGGCCGCCGCGGTAAAAGTTGGCGTAAATAACCCAGTAAAAAATCGATGTTAAGGCTTCTTTCATGTGCCTCATCAATGATGATGGTGTCGTAGCGCTTTAGCATAGGGTCACGCTGGGTTTGCGCTAACAAAATGCCATCAGTCATTAATTTAATAGCTGTCGCTTGGCTGCTTTTGTCTTGAAAGCGAATTTGATAGCCCACCCACTGACCTAAAGTTGTTTTGAGCTCTTGTGCTATACGTCGCGCAACCGAGCTGGCGGCTAATCGGCGAGGCTGAGTATGGCCAATGATCTTTTTTTGGCCACGCCCCATCGCCAGACAAATTTTAGGAATTTGCGTGGTTTTACCCGAACCGGTCTCACCGCTGATAATAACGACTTGATGCTGCGCGATGGCCGCTTGAATTTCGAGTCGACGAGCACTGACCGGCAAGTCTTCAGGAAACTCGATAATGGGGAGCGGCCGTGGGGGATTGACAACGGAGATTGGCGAATTATGGGTTGATTTCTCTGTTTGGGGCATTTTATGAAACCTGAAGACGTTCCCATTTTATAATTGATTTTGTTAATTGTTCTAAATGTAAAGCGTGACCATGACCAACCCCTCTAGTTTGATCGCAATTGATAGTACGCCTGAGACCGTTTCGGCTCAAGAGGCACCCGAATTTGCGGGCCCGCAGTTTGTGCGATGGTTTCGTGAAGTGGCGCCTTACGTTCACGCGTTCAGGGGTAAAACATTTGTGGTGGCCTTTGGTGGCGAACTGGTTCAGGCTAATGCACTGAACGCTTTAGTTCAAGACTTGTCGCTTTTAAGTGCTTTGGGTATTCGTCTCGTTTTAGTACACGGCTCAAGGCCTCAGGTTAACGAACAGCTAAGACTTAAGGGTTACGCTCATCAATTTGATCGTGCCTCACAACCCACAGATGATGCGGCACTTGAATGCGCAAAAGAGGCCGCCGGTGAAATTCGACTTGATATTGAAGCTGCTTTTAGCCAAGGCTTACCCAACACACCGATGTCACATGCCCAGATTCGGGTCATTTCAGGTAATTTTGTCACGGCACGACCGGCAGGCGTGATTGATGGGGTCGACTACCGTCATACGGGTAAAGTGCGCAAAATCGATATTGATGCTGTTCGTGCGGCCATTCATAGCGGTTCGATTCTGTTGCTTTCACCTTTGGGCTTTTCACCTACAGGCGAAGCGTTCACATTGTCCATGGAAGAGCTCGCAACCAGCTTGGCCATTTCTTTGCGCGCTGAAAAACTGATTTTTTTAACCGAAACACCTGGCGTGCTCACGGCTGACGGTACAGTTGATACCGAACTGGCTCGGCTTGATGCAGACGCCTTACTGGCATCAGATTCTATCGACAGCGATACCGCTTTTTATCTTTACTATGCATCTCGTGCTGTAAAAAGAGGGGTCGCTCGCGCCCATTTGATACCTTTCTCGATGGACGGTGTCGTTTTGCTTGAAATATTTACCCACGATGGCGTTGGCACGATGGTGGTTGAAGACACACTAGACGATCTGCGACCTGCCACCATAGATGATGTTGGTGCGATTTTGCAATTAATTGACCCTCTTGAACAAGACGGTACGCTTGTTTCGCGCGGCCGAGCATCAGTTGAGCGCGATGTTGAAAACTTTTCTGTGCTTGAGCATGACGGCGTCATCTACGGTTGCGCCACTCTGCACGAATATCCAACTGACAAAATGGCTGAAATGGCTTGCTTGATTGTTCATTCCGAATGGCAAGGTACCGGTGAGGGTGAGCTTTTGTTACGCCATATGGAGTCGCGAGCTCGTGCTTTAGGCGCCGTACGCATGTTTGTCTTAACGACGCGCACATCTCACTGGTTTATGAAGCGTGGCTTTGTACAAGGTGGGGTCACCGATTTACCTAAAGAGCGTCGTTCTGCATACGATCGTTCACGTAACAGTCAAATTTTCATCAAACGGCTGATTTAATGGCTTAATCTTAATGACTAATGGCTTTGCCTGAGTGGATTAGCCTAAGCGGCTTAGTATAAGTTGCTGACTAAGTGGTGAGCCTAAGTGCAAGGTCTTTTGTTTACGTTGACCTTAAACCCATTACACTATTTTTTGTTTATATTTTATAAGGGTCTCAAGATGAGCCGTATGATTCAATGCGTAAAGTTAAAAAAAGAAGCGTCAGGGCTTGAGTTTCCACCCTACCCCGGAGAAATGGGTACACGCATTTGGCAAAGCATTTCAAAAGAAGCTTGGCAGATGTGGGTTGACACGCAAACACGTTTGGTTAACGAAAACCGCCTTAATTTAGCCGATGCTCGGGCTAGAAAGTATTTAAAAGAACAGATGGAAAAATATCTATTTGAAGATATTGACGTTGAAGCGCAGGGTTACGTACCACCATCAGCCTGATTTTCGTCTCGTACAAGGCGCTCAGCTTTTTTGACGCCTTGGTGCCGAACATCTGCACCATGCACAATGTAAATAACGCGTTCAGCCATATTTTTACAATGGTCGCCAATACGCTCAAGCGAGCGTGCAATAAATAGTAAATCAATACCCCCAGAGATAGTACGGGGATCTTCGATCATGTAAGAAATAATACTGCGTAATGATGTCTTCCACTCGCGGTCAACTAACTTGTCGCTGCGTACAACAGCAGCTGCTTTGATACTGTCGCGACGAACAAAGCAGTCCATCGTTTCACGTAACATTGATTGAACGGCCAAAGCCATATGCTTCAATTCCATGTCGGGCGTGAATTTATGTGCATCTTCATGAATACGCCGTGCCATGGTCGCTATTTTCTCAGCTTCATCGCCAGACCGTTCCATATCGGTCAACATTTTTATAACCGCAAGCAACATGCGCAAATCGATTGCTGTAGGCTGATGGCGAGCCAATACTTGGGAGATGCGCTCGTCTAAATCAACCTCAAATCGGTTCACGAGCTTTTCATTTTCACGAACTTGTTCGACTAAAGCCATATTGCCACTGCCCACCGCGTCAATCGCGTCTGAGATCATAGTTTCGACAATGCCGCCCATACGAATCAAATCGTTGGCAATTGAATCTAAATCTTCTGCAAACTGTTTATTGGTAAGGGAAGTCATAGCAAAAGCCTAAATTAGAGGGTCAGGAAACTAAAAAACATCTTACAACTCAAAAAGAATCGTTTAATTCGTTACGTGTTAATCATTCCTTAAGAGTTAATAATCTTACCTTAGAGCTTACGCATCAAGTGTGACAGATTTATTAAAGTGTCACAAAAACACTTCTTTTAGACGTTCACACAAGTGGATTTGAAGGGAAGTTAACTCAATATAGAACCATTTGAAATAATTAAAAACTGTTTATGTTGGCCTTAGCAGCGTTTTAACCCCTTCAAGACTCGCTACCAAGGCAACGTCTGCCCCGCGTAAGGCGAATAAACCATTGGTGACGACACCGGCCACGTGATCAAGCGCAGACTCAAAGTCTTTAGGGTGAGAGATTTTCAAACCTTTAATATCAATAATGGGGTGGCCATTATCAGTTTTAAAGTTTGCCCGAATACTGGGTTGACCACCCTGCGCTATCGCCCAACGCATCACGGCTTGAACTGAAAGCTCGATCACTTCAATTGGCAAAGGGAATTGACCCAATATTTCAACGCATTTTGATTGGTCGACAATACAAATAAATTGTTGTGCAACCGACGCCACAATTTTTTCATGCGTTAAGGCCCCACCACCACCCTTAATCATGTCAAGGTTCACATTGATTTCATCAGCACCATCAATGTAAAAACGTATAAATGACACCTCATTTAAATCAAAAACGGTAATATCCACATTTTTAAGCCGGGCTGCACTGCGTTCAGAGCTAGCCACTGCGCCTTTAAATTTTGATCGCAGCGCGCCAAGTGCATCAATAAATAAATCGGCAGTTGAACCGGTACCAATGCCTAAAATCATGTCTGCTTGTAAATGCGGTGCAATATAGTCAATGGCAGCTTGGGCGGCCATTTGCTTGAGTTGATCTTGTTGAAGCGACATACACTTTACCTTTTATAGCTTATTGAGCTCAGCTAAAAACTTTTTATCATTAAAACCGACTGTAACTGAATCGTGATGCCATACGGTTAAGGGGCGACGAATAAGTGCTGGGTATCGGGCAATTAAATTAACCCAATCTTGGTCTTGATCTGGGCCAAGCATTTTGTCGGAATCGGTCAAGTTACGCCATGTCATTGAGGCTCGGTTCACAAGCTTTTCCCAACCATCGAGTTGCTTTGACCAAGTTTTTAATAAGTCAGGCGCAATGGGTTGCTCTCGATAATCGATAAATTTATAGGCTTTTTTTTGTGTCTCAAGCCAAGCACAAGCTTTGATACAGGTGCTACATTTTTTAAGGCCATAAAGTGTGATCATATTCATAGTGCCATAGCGTCTTGTTTACGTTGCAAGCGATTCACAACCACAACAAATACGCCCACAATAACAACAAAAATGGTTGCGAGTGCATTCACTTCAGGCTTTAAACCCAATCGCACTCTTGAGAAAATTTCAGGTGACAGCAAAGTTGAACCCGGCCCCGATAAAAACGAAGCAATGACCACGTCATCAAGCGACAAGGTAAAGGCAAGTAACCACCCCGAAATAATAGCGGGCGCGATCAACGGCAAAGTTATTTTAAAGAATACCCCTAAGGGGGTAGCACCCAAATCAAGTGCGGCCTCTTCGTAGGCGCGATCAAGGTCACGAATGCGCGACTGCACAATGACTGTTACAAATGCCATACAAAGCGTCGTGTGACCAACCCAAATTGTGAATAAACCCCGTTCACCTGGCCAACCCAGCACACTGCCCATTTCAACAAAAAGTAGTAATAATGAAATGCCAAGGACCACTTCAGGTATGACTAATGGTGCGGTTAACAAACCAACATATAAACCAAAACCCTTAAACATAGGTTTACGCGCCAAAATATAGCCCGCCCATGTACCTAATACCGCCGCAGCTGTCGCTGCCATACATGCAACCTGCAATGACAAGATAGCGGCACGCAGGAGGGCTTGATCATTTAGAAGTGCGACATACCAACGAAACGAAAAGCCGCTCCAACTGGTCATCATTGAAGAAGCATTAAATGAAAATACCATTAAGGTCAAAATAGGAATGTAGAGAAACAAATAACCCAACGTCAAAACACCGATGCGGCCGAAAGCGCTGGGGGCATTGGGTGCGCGTTTCATGTTGAACACTTTATTCCCCTTCGTGTGTTTGTGACAAATAACTGCGCTTCTGGTTAATTTGCAAGATCACCAACGGTACTAACAAAATCAAGACCATAATCACCGTCACAGCTGATGCCATAGGCCAATCAGCATTGGTGAAAAACTCGCTCCACATGACGCGGCCCATCATGAGGGTATCTGCACCACCTAACATTTCTGGTATGACGTATTCACCCACGGTAGGTATAAAAACTAGCATCGCACCCGCCACGACACCTGGCAAGGACAGGGGTAAGGTGATTGCCAAAAAGGCCCGCATAGGTGACGCACCCAAATCATACGCCGCATCAAGCAACCGCATATCAAGTTTGACAAGATTGGCGTAAAGCGGCAGTACAAAAAATGGCAAATAAGCATAAACCAAACCAATATATACAGCTAAATCAGTTCGATAAATTTCCAAAGGTGTATTGATCAAACCCACCCATATTAGAAAATTATTTAATAAGCCATCATTTCTTAAAATACCCACCCAAGCGTAAACACGTAATAAAAGTGAAGTCCAGAATGGCAATATCACGGCAAGCAACAACATATGACGCAACGAGCCTTCTGTGCGTGCAATGTAATATGCCATAGGGTAGCCAATTAAAATGCAGCATAGCGTGGTAACCGCGGCCATTTTGATTGAACTCAAATATGTCATCAGATACAAACTGTCTGAAAACAACAACGCATAGCCACGCAAATGAATGGTGAAAGTTAACGCTTTTTCGCTTAAATCGACCAAGGCCGTGTATGGAGGAATACCAAAATTTAAATCGGCAAAACTGATTTTAAGAACCAGTAAAAAAGGCATGAGTAAAAAAAATAGCAACCAAGCAAATGGCGGGGCGACGACCCAAAAACCTGATTGTTTTATACGTGTCAAAAATGGACTAATCATGAGGCTAAAACTGTTACAGCCTCGTGATGCCAAGAAACATAAACCTCGTCATCAACACCGGGGGATTCAGATTGTGCCAGCAAAAGACTGGGCACACTGGCCTCTACCACTTTGCCAGAATCAAGTCGTATTTGATAAAGGGCGTAGCTGCCCATCCAAGCCATATGACTGACCATGCCGTGGGCCCAATTAAAATCGCCATCAGGTTGATGACGTAAAACCTGAAGGCGCTCAGGACGAAGTGATACTGAAATCTCTGAACCGATCGGCTCGCTCACACCATGGCTCACAAACAATGCCCGCGTTAAGGCATCGCTTTCAATCACAATATGATCCGGTTCATCAACTGTAATGATGCCTGAAAACAAATTGGTTGAACCAATAAAGCTCGCAACAAATCGACTGTTAGGAAAACCGTACACATCTTGCGGCGTACCCACTTGCTTAATTTGACCTTCAGTCATCACCCCCAAACGATGCGCCATGGTCATGGCCTCTTCTTGGTCGTGCGTGACCATAAAACAGGTCACACCTAATTGTTCAATAATACGCACCAACTCTATCTGAGTATTACGACGGATTTGTTTGTCTAACGCAGACATAGGCTCATCAAGTAACAACAATTTAGGCCGCTTAACCAAGCTGCGTGCCAATGCGACGCGTTGTTGCTGACCACCTGATAACTGATGTGGTTTACGCTTTGCGTATTGAGACATTTGCACTAACTCAAGCGCCTCAAATACCCGCCCGTGGATCTCTGGCTGCTTAACACCCTCTTGTTTTAGACCAAATGCAACGTTAGCCTCAGCCGTCATATGCGGGAATAACGCATAGGACTGAAACATCATGTTGATTGGCCGACGATAGGGTGGCAAATGGGAAATGTCTTCACCCTCAAGAAAGATCTGCCCAGAGGTAATGGTTTCAAAACCTGCCAAAATACGTAACAAGGTTGATTTGCCGCAGCCTGAACTTCCCAACAAAGCGAAAATTTCATTTCGCTTGATCGACAAATTGACTGACTTTACTGCGACGACATCACCATAAATTTTGGTTAAGTCGACCACGCGTAGACAGTCGTCTGCGTCTGCGCTTAATGACGCCAACGAACCGAGTGAATCGCTCATATGACTAACGACCTGATTTCAGCTCAGCCCATAATCGGGTTTGAAGCCTTTGAATATCGAGGGGAAGAGCCTGAATAACATATAAGGTTTTTGACACTTCAAGTGGGGGGTAAATAGCGGGGTTGTTCGCCACATCAGCCACGACTAAAGCGCGTGCGGGTTTATTCGCATTGGGGTAATACATTATGTTGGTTATGGCTGCGCTCACCGCAGGCGTTTCCATATAGTTAATAAATATATTCGCGTTTGCTGGGTTTGGGGCATCTTTAGGTATTGCCATCAGATCAAACCAGGCTGGCGCACCACCCTTCGGAATAAAGTAATTTATGGTGTAAGTGCGTTTAGCCTCACGCGCTTTACGGGCTGCAATCATGACATCGCCCGAGTAAGCATAGACCATGCATAAATCACCTGATGCCAATTCATCGATATAACCTGACGAGCTAAATTGTCTGATATAAGGGCGTATTTTTTTGAGCAAAGCAAGCGCGTCACGATAATCTTGCGGATTAGTACTATTGGGGTTCTTGCCTATGTAATGCAATGCAGCAGGAAATACTTGAGCGGCTTCATCAAGGACCGAAATACCACAGCCTACGAACTTCTTAATTTTTTCTGGGTCAAAGAAAATAGACCAATCAGCTAAATCAACATTGGCACCCATCATCTCTTTTGCTTTGGTGACGTTAAAACCCAAACCGTTGGTGCCATAACCCCATGGCACAAAGTATAGGTTACCCGGGTCAACGCCATCTAACAACTTCATGATGTCGGGGTCAAGATTTTTTAAATTAGGAATGGCCGCTTTATCAAGTTTTTGAAATAAACCCGCCTTTAACTGACGTGAAGCATAATTAGTTGAAGGCACGACGATGTCGTAGCCCGATTTACCTGTGAGTAATTTAGCCTGCAAAATATCATTGCTATCGTAAACGTCATAACGCACCTTGATACCAGTATTTTTTTCAAAGTTTGGTATGGTGTCAGGCGCTGTATATTCAGCCCAGTTATAAACGTTTAAAACTTTATCTTGTGCGAATGCAGAAAAAGATAAAAACGTGAGACTTATTAGCCCAATTGCTTGCAATTTTTTTAACATGCATTGCCCCCTTAGTAAGAAAGATTAAATATGAACATTGTCTGCTTTATGAATGTTGTGAACTTTATGAATAGTGTGTGCTTTTATTCATAACCGTATTAAATATTTACCGGCTAAAAGCACAAAAAAATAAAATAATAAAGCTTTTTCGCCTATGTAGGGTAGCCCACACATATTGAAATTTAGAATAACCACATAAAAAAAGAAAAATTTAATATTTAAATATGACCGGGCAGGCAGCGCTGAAGTTGGCGCAAAATACTAAGAACGAGATATACCTGAATAGCCCCACAGAAAATGAGGCCAAAATTTGCTCGCTTGAAAATGCAAAACTTTTTTAATAGATCGTTGAAATCGAGCGATATTTTGTAATTTTTCAGCATTACTCATTATGCCTAAGCGTGCATTGTCGAAATCAATTAACCATACTTTACGATCTGCATCGAGCATGATATTGAAAACATTTAAATCTGCGTGCCACACGTTGTGCTGGTGCATTAATTTAACTGTTTGACCAGCCCTGTACCAGTCTTCAAGGTCAACTGAGCGAGCAAGCGGAACGGCCCCATCGATGCGTTTTGTGATGAGTGCTGAACGGTAAAAAACCTTATTATGGCGCCAACAAGCTGCCGCCACGACTTCAGGCACAGGCAAACCCCATTGCAGCAATTGGTGCATGACCGCGAACTCATGAAACGAACGGGCTCTAGTTTGACCCAACCAAAAATACTGTGCGCGATTAAATAGAGCCATCAAACCGCCTCGGCGGTAGTGCTTGAGCACGGCAGATAAGCTATTAATTTGAATAAACCAAGCCGCATTCCGCCCCCCATCAGATACGCTTTGTGCGCCTAAATCATGCCAATTAGGGTCAAAAAATAGCGGGTCGAACTCAGGCAGTTGGGTTGGGTTCCAGATGTATAAATCGTTACCATTTTCTTGCCGTGACATCGAAAGAAGGTCGGTTGAAATCATAAGATAGTCAGCAATTATTTGATAGTCAGGAAGTAAATGAAACAAAGAGGTGGCATGAGTTTATTCATTAGTTTTGTCGCAAAACAACCCATGGCGGGGTATATAAAACACTATTTAATACCATTTTTCCTGTCAACAATGATGCCGGCACGCACACACCGATGCCGAGCAGCCAAGGCCACACAGTCCACTTCATTTCAAACTCAAAAACCCAATGCACTAAACCCCAGGCCACTAAAACAGCACCCGCAGCAGACATGAGGCCCGCTAAAATACCAATCAAAATCATTTCAATACGTTGTGCACTGCGCAGTTGAAGATGTGTTGCCCCTAAAGCACGCAATAAAGCCGTTTCTCTTATGCGCTCGTCTTTGCTGGCAATCAGTGCTGCCGCTAAAACCAAAGCGCCTGCAGCCACTGCGAATAAAAACAACCCCTGAACAGCTACCGAAACACGATCAAGCACTGACTGCAGTTGCGCCAAAATAGTGTCCACATTAAAGATCGTTAAGTTCGGGTACTGATGAACAAGATCTTGCAAAATTTGGCCTTGGTTGTCTTTCAAATGAAAGGCCGTAATCAGCGTCTGAGGTTGGTTTTCTAAAGCTTGAGGGGTTGTGATCGCAAAGAAATTGGCACGCATGGTGTCCCAGTTAACTTGGCGCAAGCTGGTTAATTTGACTTTAACGGGTTGACCGGCCACTTCAAAAACAAGGTCATCGCCCAACTTGAGCCGCAACGATGCAGCCAACCCGACCTCGACTGATACTTCGTTGGCCTTGAGGTCAAAATCACGGCCCTCGTCGATCTCTCCCTGGCCTTGTAGCGAATCGTTATAAGACAAATTAAAGTCACGTTGTAACAAACGCTGAGCTCGCGGTTCATCAAAGTCATCAACCGATAAGGCACGGCCGTTTTGTTCGATCAAACGACCCCTCACCATCGGTGAAAAATCAGTAGGGGGTAAACCTGCTTGAAGCAAAGCCTGCTTAATAGGCTCTCGCTGATCAGGCTGAATATTGATTAAAAAACGATTGGGTGTGTCGGGTGACAAGGTACGTTGCCAACCATCAAGCAAATCGGTACGTACGATTGTGAGTAACAAAATAGCCATCATGCCAACCGCCAATGCACTGGTTTGCGCAATGGTAGAACCACGCCGGCGCACCAAACCAGCCAACGCAAATCGCAATGTTGGCATATTAGGCATGAGCATTCGCAAATGATTAACAGCCCAAAGCATGGCCATGCTGATGAGACCAAAACAGAATGCAGCAGCCGTGAACCCGAGCGCTAAGCCGAACCCATAGGTTAAGTTGCCTGCCACCCACCACATCAACCCACCAAAACCAACTAATGCTACCAAATAACCCGCCACACTTTGTAACGGAAAGGTTTCGACCTGCTGTCGCAGCACCTGGCCTGGGGGCACCTTGCTAAGCGCTTGCAAGGGGGGCAATGAAAAAGCAAATAACAACCATAACCCAGCATATAAACCCTGCCATGCTGGTACCATACCCGGCAGAGGTAAGTCTTCACCCAAAAAATCTGCCATCGCTAAAACCAAGCCGTGCTGACTGATTAACCCGAAAACCAAACCAAAGGCGGTAGCGACAATACCGAGCAACAGAAACTCAATCACTAACAACTTTGTTACCATTGATTGGGTTGCCCCAAGGCAACGAATAACAGCCACAGCAGGTAATTGACGTTGGCTGAATCGCCGTGCGCCCAGTGCAACGGCAACAGCTGCAATTAACACAGCAATCATGACCACGAGGGTTAAAAATTGCTCTGCGCGCTCAATCGCACGGCTCACTTCAGGTCGCCCAGACTCAACAGTCAAAATGCGTTGTGAACCTGATAATTGAGGTTCAAGCCATGTTTTATAAGCACTAACTTTGTCGGTAGTGCCCGCGACTAAAAGTGCATGACTCACCCGACTACCTGGTCCTAAAAGGCCAGTTTGGACTAAGTCTTCAGAGCGAATCAACACCCGCGGCGCCACGTTAACAAACTGTGTGCCCCGATCCGGTTCGTAAGTTATGATGCGATTAATTTTCAAAGGTAGGCGACCGACTTGCAGGGTGTCGCCAACTTTAAGGCCAGTAAGCACCAGCAATTGTGGGTCAACCCAGGCTGAGCCAGGCTGGGGGCCTTGACGTGTAGGCTCGTCAGCACTGGTGACATTTAGGGCCGTTCGTAATTCACCCCGAAGTGGGTATGCTTGGTCAACTGCCTTGATTGATGCGAGCTGCAAATCTCCCGCAGGTTTGCCCACCATTGAGGGAAACTGCCAACTGCGCGCAACCGTTAAACCTTGTAAACGAGCATAATCAAGCCATGGGTCATTCGCTTGTTGTTGCGTTTCAAGCACAAGGTCTGCACCCAGCATGCGTGCCGCATCTCGCTCAAGCGCACGTCCGACCCGATCAGACATAAAGCCAACACTGCTAACGGCCGCTACCGCCACAAAAACGGCGAATGCCAGCATGCGTACATCGGGTGACCTTAAGTCTCGCCAAAACTGTCTCAGAGCCAGTTGCAGAATATGCACTTAAATCCTTTATGGCTAAAATTCGTTCAAAACTTTCACAAAATTAATTTTTGTTTCATCACTTTTGCATATCACTTTAATCGTTTAGTTGTCGCGCTGCATCAATAGCTTGAGAAAGACGATCAACTGGAATGACATTTAGACCTTCTATAGGGGTTTTAGGTGCGTTAGCTGATGGAATAATCGCAGTTGAAAAACCCAGCTTGGCCGCTTCTTTTAAGCGCTCTTGGCCACGGGGTGCGGGGCGCACTTCGCCCGCCAACCCAATTTCGCCAAAAGCGATCAAGCCCGCTGGAAGAGGACGATTACGAAGAGATGACAAAACAGCCAATAAAACCGGTAAGTCGGCGGCAGGCTCTGAAATGCGAACCCCCCCTACCGCATTGATAAAAACATCTTGATCAGCAGTGGCCACGCCGGCATGGCGATGCAAGACCGCTAACAACATCGCCAAACGATGGCCTTCTAGGCCAAGTGCCAAACGTTTTGGGCTTTGGGCCTGGCAGTCATCTAAGAGGGCTTGAATTTCAACTAATAAAGGCCGCGTGCCCTCTTGAGTGGCCATGACACATGTGCCTGAAACTCTTTCAGTATGATGCGACAAAAATAAGGCTGAGGGGTTACTGACCCCCTTCAAACCCCGATCAGTCATAGCAAAAACGCCCAACTCATTGACAGCACCAAAACGATTCTTGAAAGCACGGACTAAGCGAAATGATGAATGGGTATCGCCCTCAAAGTACAGTACGGTGTCGACCATGTGTTCAAGCACACGCGGCCCAGCCAAGGTACCATCTTTGGTGACGTGACCAATCATAAATAACGGTACGCCAATCTGCTTGGCTAAACGGGTTAACTGTGCAGCACACTCTCTAACTTGGGCAACAGAACCTGGCGCCGAGGTGAGAGCACTTGAGTAAATGGTTTGAATTGAATCAATAACGGCCATGCCGGGCGGGTTATCACGCAAGGCAGCCTCAACCACATCAAGGCGAATTTCAGCCAGCAAATCAATTTGAGGGTTATTGAGTGATAGGCGACGAGCTCTTAATGCCACTTGCTCAGCCGACTCTTCGCCCGTAACGTATAACACTCGAGATTGACCAGACATGGCAGCGGCAGCTTGTAATAGCAACGTTGATTTACCAATACCTGGGTCGCCCCCAATTAACGTAACACCACCTGAAACCAGCCCCCCACCCATCACGCGATCAAGCTCGGCAATGCCCGTTGATACCCGCGGTAAATCACGTGCCTGTACATCAGTTAGTTTGACAACTTCAGACGTTTGAGAAAGCGGTGTAAAGCGATGTGCGGTTTCAGCAGGGTCTTCACGTGACTCTTCAAGCGTATTCCAAGCTTGGCAAGAAGAGCACTGCCCTTGCCATTTTGGGGTAATAGCCCCACACTCGATACAAACATAACGGGTTTTAATTTTAGACATGTTTGACCTGACGTTTAACCCGCGGTGCAACCGCACATAAGAGCTCGTAGCCAATTGTATCGGCATACTTAGCCACCAAATCAACGCTTGGGCCACCCTCACCCCACAAGACAACCGGGGCACCGATCTGGACTTGTGGTAAAGCGGTCAAGTCAATGGCGAGCATGTCCATTGAGACGCGCCCAACCAAATGGGTTGATTGTCCCTGAACACCGACAGGGGTAAAGTCTGGGGCATGACGCGGATAACCGTCGGCATAACCACACGAGACGATACCCACGCGCATATCGTACGGTGCAATAAAGCGGTGGCCATAACCCACACCCGAGCCTTGTTTGACCTGCTGAACGCCAATTATTTCGGCGCTTAGCGTAAGTGTTGGTTGAAGCTTAAAAGAGGCTGCAGTTAAATCAGCAAGCGGGCTTGAACCATATAAACAAATACCTGGGCGCACCCAACTGGGTAAAGCGTCACCAGAGGAACGTAGACGTCTGGCAACAACTGTATGGCGCAAAGATGCCGCCGAATTGCAAAGTGACTCACCCCCAGGCAAATGCGCAGTCACACCGTCAAACAATTGTATTTCTTGCGATATGCCGTTGGGCTCATCTGCGCATGCGAAGTGTGTCATGTGGGTTATATGACGTACATGGCCAGAAGCCTGCAACGCCTGTATTTGCTTAAAAGCTGATGCATAATCTTCTGTTGCGAAGCCCAATCGTTGCATACCTGTATTGACTTTTAAATACACATCAATAGCTTGCTTGAATGGATGCTGCGTCAGCCATTCAATCTGGTCAAAACGATGCACCACAGGGGTCAAAGATAATTTTTCAATATCGTGCAAATCGCTGGCTTGAAAACAACCTTCAAGCATAAGCAGCGGTTTGCACCAGCCTGCAACACGGCAGCGTGCGGCTTCTTCAAAATCAAGCATAGCCAACCCATCAGCCTGCTCAAAACCCGTAACAGCGTTTTCAATACCATGGCCATAAGCGTTGGCTTTGATAACAGCCCATATTAATGGGGCCGTCACACCAATTGTCAAAGCACCCGTTAAATGACGTCTGACAGCGAGCAAGTTGTGTTTGAGGGCATTGAGGTGAACTGTCGCTAAAATAGGTCTTGGCATATGATCAAATTCCTTAAGCTAATAGTCTACCTCAGCAGTGCAAAAACCTTCACAAGTGTGATTCATTCATTACAATTTGTAATAAATTTTTTTACCTAACCTTGGTGTCAATCATGTATGGCTGTTGACCATTACGAAAACTTTCCTGTGGCATCACGTCTCATGCCTGGGGCCATACGACAAGATGTGATTAACTTGTATCGATTTGCCCGTTATGCTGATGATATTGCAGACGAGGGGCACGACACATCAGCCCAAAGGTTACAAAAGTTACGGCTCTTGCATCTGGCTGTTAACAGCATGGCGCTTAGCAACGATTTACCCGCCACACATCCTTTTGCCGACCCTGAAATAGATACTATTTGTAAGCCTTTGGCTGCTACCGTTAAGCGCCATCAATTGCCCATTAGCTTGCTAAGCGATTTACTCAGCGCTTTTGAACAAGACTTACAAGTTAAGCGTTACCCCAATTCCAAAGCATTATTTGATTACTGTAGCCGCTCTGCCAACCCAATTGGCCGACTTATGCTGCATTTATTTAAACAGCATTCACCGCAAAGCTATCAACAGTCAGATCAGATTTGTACAGCCCTACAACTGATCAATTTCCTACAAGATATTGCAATCGACTTTGAAAAGGGTCGCATTTATATACCGCAAGACGATATGCTTAAATTTGGTGTGACAGAAGCTGATTTAGCTTCTGGGCAGATGACAATAAGTTTGCAGCACCTGATGCAATATCATGTCGCTCAATGCAGAAGCTTATTAAAATCTGGTCAACCACTAGGCAGCACTTTATCTGGCCGCATAGGTCTTGAACTAAGATTGATTATTCAAAGTGGCCAAAGAGTATTAGAAAAAATTGAATCTGTGCAATACGATATATTTAATAGGCGACCAACGCTCAAAACGTTTGATTGGTTGCTTATTTTTTGGCGAGCAATTAAATAATGAGTCCTGAACAGTATTGTCAAAATAAAGCTGTAAAAAGTGGGTCAAGCTTCTATTATGCTTTTCTTTTTTTACCTGCACGACGACGCCTTGCTATTACAGCACTGTATGCTTTTTGTCGTGAAGTTGATGATATTGTCGATGAAAGCACTGAAGTTTCAGTTGCACGCACCAAACTGGCTTGGTGGCGAACCGAAGTCGAGGCTTTATTTGCAGGCAACCCCCATCACCCCGTTACATGTGCATTAGAACCTTTCATCACTGACATGGGCATCACTGCTGATCGTTTAATTGCCATTATTAATGGCATGGAAATGGATCTGGACCAAAACCGTTACCTTGATTGGCCTGCACTAAAAACATATTGTTGGCATGTAGCAGGCGTAGTGGGTGAATTGTCCGCTAGCATTTTTGGCTACAGTAACCCGAAAACGCTTGAGTACGCCAGTGAGCTTGGCATTGCCTTTCAGTTGACAAACATTATTCGTGATGTCGGTGACGATGCGCGTCGCGGACGAATTTACTTGCCTGAAAATGACTTGCAAACTTATAACGTGCGAGCGGCTGACATTTTAAATGCGCAATATGTGCCAGGCTTTGAAGCATTAATGGCGTTTGAGGCACGACGAGCGCGTGACTTATATGCCAACGCTGTGTCGCTGTTGCCCAATGAAGATCGTCGTACGCAGCGCCCTGGTCTGATGATGGCAGCGATCTACAATACCTTGCTTGATGAAATTGAAAGTGAATCATGGCAGGTGCTTGATCAACGTATTTCACTCACACCCGTTAGAAAAATGTGGTTGGCCTGGAAAAACTGGGTGGGAGGTGGCAAGCCCGCTGTGGCTCAGTTGTTACGCCCTAAGCCATGACAACATCAACTTCATCAGACAAGTGTCGTGTCTAGCACAAAAAAAATAGCTGTCATTGGTGCCGGCTGGGCTGGCACTGCAAGTGCCATCAACCTGCATGCACAAGGTTTTCACGTCACCGTTTTTGACTCATCACGCCTATTAGGTGGCCGAGCCCGCGGCGTTAAAGATGACACATTTGGCATGCTTGATAATGGCCAACACTTAATGTTGGGCGCCTACCAAGAAACCCTCAAACTCATTGCTCAACTCAACCCTGGCGTACCTGAAAATCAACTGTTAGCACGTGAACCGCTTTATTTAATGTCGGCCTCGGGCGATGTACATCTGAAATCTTCAAAATTTTGGCCCGCCCCTCTTAACACCTTGGTGGGCTTGTTCACTGCAACGGGTTTAAATTGGGCTGACAAACTCAGCATGGTTCGTTTAATAGTTGGGCTGATCACATCAAAGCCCACGCAGAGTACGGATGCTAAGCACGCGCCCTCACAAGAACAACATGCACACCTACACGTTGTCCATAACCTTACTGTTTTGCAATGGTTACTTCATCGAAAGCAAAGCCACCATGTCATACAAAAAATTTGGCAACCATTATGCTTGGCAATGCTGAACACCCCGATCGAAGTCGCCTGTGCGCAGATTTTTCAAAACGTGTTGCGCGATAGCCTGGGAAGTTCAATAGCTGGGGCAACCGATATTGTGTTGCCACGCACCGATTTGTCTACTTTAGCGCCACAGCGTTTGGTTGACCTGCTTGATTGCCGTCTTGGGCAAACCGTTAGAAAAATCGTTTGTCTTGAGCAGGGTATTGAAATTGAAGACGAACTCTTTGATGGCTGTATTATTGCCACGCCACCCCAAAATACTTTACGACTCATTAAAGACAGTCTGAAGCATACAACTTTGTATGAAAAGTTAGTTCACGAATTAAGCCAGTTTACCTATGCGCCCATCACAACATGCTACTTGCGATTGTCACAGCCCTTTGATTTGCCAGCACCCATGCTGATGTTGAATGAATCACTCCATAGAGGCCATATTGGGCAGTGGGTGTTTCGGCGTCAAACCCATGGCGGCAATGACAACACTGATGAGGCATGTGATTTAGCCATCATCATTAGTGACTCATCAGGCCTTTTAGAGATGGCTGGTCAGGAAGCTGGTGATGTGGCTAACAAAGCGTCTGATGTTGTGTCTCATGATGTGCCTAACAACACACCAAATGAAGCAATCAGCTCAGCCACTCATGCCAAGTCGAGTACTCACAAAAAGCATGCACATTTAGCCCAGACGCTTCATCAACACATTGCAGAGCAACTGATGCAACGACCTGATTATGCCAACCCGCCCTTGCCTTCCTTGCAAGCCTTTCGTGTCATTACAGAAAAACGTGCCACCTTCGTGGCCAAGCCGGGGCTACAACGACCTTCAAATTTTACGGGTGATGCGCGCGTGATGCTCGCAGGTGATTGGACTGACACAGGATACCCTGCCGTGATTGAAGGCGCTGTGCGAAGTGGCCTGAGCGCAGCGCAGGGGTTGTTTAGCTTTTAAAAAAATGGACGGTCAGAACGCCTAGGCCCGTCAACGCGATTGAACTGATTAAGCTCACCATGGCATAAAAAGTGGCTAAAGCGATACGGCCTTCTTCAATAAAAGTGAACGTTTCAGCTGAAAATGATGAAAAAGTTGTTAAAGATCCTAAAAGCCCGGTAATTAAAAACAACCTGACGGATGGTGGCCACTCTGGGTGTGCAGTCACAACAGCGATTGATACACCTATGATGTAACCACCTACCATATTGGCCACAAATGTACCAGTTGGAAATTGATCACTACCACGATTTAGCCACAGACTTAACCCCCATCTTGACCAGGCGCCTAATATGGCCCCTATACCGATGGCAACAAAATTAGTAAGCGAAAAAATATGTACCATTAAACGTGCGCCTGTGCGTGTTCAATAATATATTCACGAACTGAGGCAACATCACACGGTAAAACGGTGAAACGCTGCGGTAATGACTCAAGATCTTCTAAACCTGGCGGAGTCGGTGCCGGTTGCCCCAAGGCCTCTTCGATAATTTCAGTAAACTTTGCGGGCAATGCCGTTTCAAGCACGACCATCGGTATGCCTGGCTCAACAAATTGCTCAGCCACTTTGACGCCATCGGCGGTGTGAGGGTCAATTAACACCCCCGTTTCATTAAAAACGCGTCGAATTGTGTGTATACGATCTTGATGAGTACTCACCCCTGCCACAAAACCAAACTCAGTGTTGAGCCGATGATGCATAGCAGACAAGTCAAAAGCGCCTTCTGTACTCAACTGTTGCCATAATGCCGACACACGTTTAGGGTCACGATCAACCAAGTCAAATACGAAACGTTCAAAGTTTGATGCACGGGAAATATCCATTGACGGACTTGACGTGGCCATAGTTTGAGCAGGCGTTCGCGGGCGGTAAATACCCGAGCTAAAAAACTCTTCTAAAACATTATTTTCATTGGTAGCTAACACCAAGCGGTGTATGGGCAAGCCCATTTGACGTGCCAAATGGCCAGACAAAATATTGCCAAAGTTACCGGTTGGTACAGCAAACGATACCACTTGCCCGGGGGTTGTTGTCGCCTGCAACCAACCATGAAAGTAATACACGATTTGAGCGGCTATACGCCCCCAATTGATTGAATTGACGGCACCCAAGCGGTAACGATTTTTAAATTTAAGGTCAGAGAAAAGCGCTTTGACAATATCTTGCGCTTCATCAAATACACCCCGTACCGCAATATTATGAATATTAAGGTCTTGTAACGAATACATTTGAGCACGTTGAAATGCACTCATGCGACCATGGGGCGACAACATATAAACGGCCAAGGCTGATTTGCCACGCATAGCGTATTCAGCTGCGGAACCGGTATCACCCGAGGTTGCACCCAAAATATTGAGCGTTGTACCTTTTGCTTGCAAAATATGGGGAAATACCTGGCCCAAGAACTGCATAGCCATGTCTTTAAACGCAAATGTGGGCCCTTCTGACAAACCCAGCAGACTTAAGCCATTCATTAACGGCCGCAACGGCACAATTGCTTCACTACGAAACAAGGCGGGTTGATAGGCTTGGAACGTCATACCCTGCAGGTTAACCAGGGGTAGGTCAGTGGCAAACAAACTCAATACGTTTGCAGCCAAAGCATCGTAACTTAAGCCGCGCCAACTTTCTAACGTTTGACTCGACACCTTCGGCAGGGTTTCAGGCATCGCCAAACCACCATCAGGGGCGAGGCCTTGAAGCAATACGTCTGAAAAAACTTGGGGCTCTAAACCACCCCGTGTTGATATATATTTCATTGCAAAGCCTCAACCCTTATACGCATCACACGCGACCGTACAAAAGCCATTTTTTCAATGGCCTCAATTGCTTGATTCACATCAGCCTCGAACGCGCGGTGCGTCAGAAAAATAAGTTTAGCGCCACCTAAATCAGTAGGTTTTTGAATCATTGATTCGATTGAAATACGGTAATGTGCTAATTCGCGAGAAATATCGGCTAAGACGCCTGGCTGGTCATCAACATTTAAGCGCAAGTAATACGGGGTTACGATCTGATCGATAGGCAAAATAGCAGTCTCTATTAATGCACTGGTTTTAAAAGCTAGGTGGGGTACGCGATGCTCGGGGTCAGCCGTGTGCAAACGCGTCACATCGACCAAATCGGCCACCACAGCTGAAGCGGTCGGTTCAGACCCAGCCCCTTGCCCGTAATACAAGGTTTGACCCACTGCGTCGCCACTCACCACGACGGCATTCATAGGCCCTTCAACACTGGCTAGCAATGATTCAAGAGGCACTAAAGCTGGGTGCACCCGAAGCTCTATACCGGCTTCACGTCTACGCGTAATACCTAACAATTTAATGCGATAACCCAAGCGTTCGGCTTGAATCATATCTTCGTCTTCGATGGATGTGATACCTTCAATATAGGCGCCTGTAAACTGAACTGGAATACCAAACGCCATAGACGCCAATAAGGTCAGCTTGTGCGCTGCGTCAATACCTTCTACATCACCTGTCGGATCAGCCTCGGCGTAACCCAGTGCCTGCGCCTGCTCTAATGCTTTTGCAAAACTCAAGTGACGGGTGCGCATTTCAGACAAAATGTAGTTGGTCGTCCCATTAATAATGCCAACCACCCATTCAATGCGATTAGCGGTTAACCCTTCACGCATTGCTTTAATAATAGGAATGCCGCCTGCAACCGCCGCTTCAAACGTCACCATGACACCTTTTCGAGAGGCTGCATCAAAAATCTCGGTACCATGCAAAGCCAATAACGCTTTATTAGCCGTAACCACGTGCTTACCGTTTTCAATGGCTTTTAAAACCATGTCGTAAGCCAGCGTGACACCGCCCATTAACTCAACCACAATATCAATTGATGGGTCGCACACCACATCTGCCGGTTGATCAGTAATTAACATATCAGGCCCGACAATCGACCGTGCTTTAGCGACATCGCGAACGGCAACACGCGTCACTTCAATACCGCGACCCGCTCGCCGCGCGATTTCTTGCGCATTACGATTTAACACGCGCCAGGTGCCCGCACCGACCACGCCTAAGCCCAACAAACCTACTTTCATGCTTTCCATTAAAGCAAACCATCCTTTCGAAACATTTCTTTTATACCCCGCACGGCTTGACGTGTGCGCTGTTCATTTTCAATCAGTGCAAAACGCACGTATTCATCTCCTTGGTCGCCAAAACCAACACCTGGCGACACGGCAACCTTTGCATCTTGCAACAGTTTTTTTGCAAACTCAAGCGAACCTAAATGTCGGTATACAGGGGGAATATGCGCCCAAATATACATAGAGGCTTTGGGGATTTCAACCATCCAACCTGCTTCATGCAGGCCACGTGCCAGCACGTCACGACGGTTTTGATAAATTTGCACGACCTCTTTAACGCACTCTTGAGGGCCCTCTAACGCCGCAATAGATGCCACCTGAATAGGCGTAAAGGTGCCGTAGTCATGGTAGCTTTTGATGCGAGCTAAGGCGTTTACCAATTCGGCATTACCCACCATAAAACCAATACGCCAACCTGCCATGCTATAGCTTTTACTCATGGTAAAAAACTCAACTGCCACCTCGCGTGCACGGGGCACTTGCATAATTGAGGGGGCTTGGTAACCGTCGAAACAAATGTCAGCGTAGGCTAAGTCGTGCACCACTAAAATTTGATGCTGCAAAGCTAATTCGATCACGCGTTCAAAGAAAGACAAATCAACGCATTGTGCAGTGGGATTGCTGGGGAAACCCAAAATCATCATTTTTGGTTTAGGAATTGATTCACTGACAGCGCGTTCGAGCTCTTCAAAAAAATCAACCCCGGGCGTCATGCGCACTGAACGAATATTAGCCCCTGCAATGACAGCGCCATAGATATGAATGGGGTAACTGGGGTTAGGTACTAAAACTGTATCGCCGGCATCTAGGGTGGCCAGCATTAAATGAGCAAGGCCCTCTTTTGAACCGATTGTCACGATAGCTTCCGTATCCGGGTTGAGTTCAACCTGGTATCGGCGGTGATACCAATCGGTGATTGCGCGTCGTAAACGAGGAATACCCTTAGAGACTGAATAACCATGATTAGTAGGTCGACTGGTCGACTCAATCATTTTGTCAACGATATGCTGAGGGGTGGGGCTATCGGGGTTACCCATCGACATGTCAATAATATCTTCGCCGCGCCGGCGCGCCGCCATTTTGAGTTCGGCGGTAATGTTAAAAACGTAAGGGGGTAAGCGTTCGATGCGAGAAAACGTTCTCATTAATATTCCTTAGGGGCGCAACAAAATTAAAGCCAATGAACTACAGTTATATTTAATTCAACTAACCCAATAATCTAGCTCAAGACGGTTTGCAGAGCAAATAAGTCATTATCGCTGATTATCTGACGACTCGTAGCGGCCAATTTGTATTTTAAACGCCCTAAAAATTACAAATTAGTACGGTATTATCACCAAAATAGGCGGAGTTTTTTTTGAAGCTACATCAAGACACCAACCCAGCGTTAAACACCATTACCGGCTACGGTACCGGGTTCATCGAGATCAACCAAATTCGCTTTGATCATGCCATTGCCTTTGGGGCTGAAGGCGAAATCAAGCGCTGGTCGGCACTCAACTCGGCTGACATATCAACCGCCCTGCTCTTACAAGCTTGCTGTCTTACTGTCGCACATCGTAGCCCACTCGATTTTTTAGACGAAACTGAAAACTCTGGCCCTATTTTTGAGGGTGACCGCCCCGAAGTCTTGTTAGTGGGAACAGGTATCAAACAAATAATGCTGCCTCACGCTGTGACCAACCCCTTACTAAAAGCTGGAATTGGGGTAGAAAGTATGTCAACACAGGCCGCTGCCCGTACGTTCAATATACTAATGGCGGAAGGACGACGTGTCATGGCCGCACTTTTAACGGAATAAACGCATATGCAACCTTTAAATATCAACGATATGGCTCCCACATTTAGTGCTGACAGTACATTGGGCGCGATTCAAAGCACTGACACCCTCGGTCACCCCTTGGTCATGTATTTTTATCCTAAAGACAACACCCCAGGGTGCACGACCGAAACGGGTGATTTTAGAGATTTACACGAGCAATTTCGCCAAGCGGGTTGTTATGTTGCCGGGGTTTCGCGCGACAGCTTAAAGTCTCATCAAGGTTTTAGCCAAAAGTTAGGCCTGCCATTCGCCTTAATTGCTGACCCCGATGAAACGATTTGTATGCTGTTTGATGTCATGAAAATGAAAAACATGTACGGCAAACAAGTACGTGGCATAGAACGCAGTACCTTTTTGATTGATCGTGATGGAAAAATTGCTCAAATTTGGCGTGGCGTAAAAGTGCCTGGACATTCCCAAGCCGTTTTAAAAGCTGTGCAAGACCTAGCCTAACCCGGAGACCTAACTTTATGCCTTTACCTAAGCTACCTACACGGCTCGCTTCTATACTAAACGTTGATGAAACTGACAGGGTTGTGGTTAAATCAGCTCGACCTTTAAGTAATGAGTTAGAAAAACAGTTAGGTACTCAGCCAGGTAATCATCAAGGCAATCGGTCAAAAAGTTCTGCTCGTGCAACTGGCCAACCAACCTCAGCTTCTTCACCTGCGTCAATGGCTGATGAAACGCCTTCCACATTATCTGCATCGTTACCTAACTCAGAAGCTACAGCGGCAGTTTCTGCTTCGCTATTACCACACAAAAAAAACCTATCAACTGCTAAGCAAGAGCCCCCAGCAGGGGAAAAATCATCGATTTCTGTGCCACCCACTCAAAACACTATCGTCCAATCGACCCCTGCCCAGTCTCGGAGAAGATCAAAACGTAGCGAATTAAGTGTTGAAAAAGATGGCGCCTCAGGTCAAAAACTGTTTGTACTTGACACCAACGTATTACTTCACGATCCTTCAAGCTTGTTTCGTTTTCAAGAACATGATATTTACTTACCGATGATGACGCTTGAAGAGCTTGATCATCAAAAAAAGGGCATGTCTGAAGTCGCGCGTAATGCCCGCCAAGTGAGTCGATCTCTTGATGCACTGGTTGATGACAGCGCCCAACTTGACCAAGGCGTATTGTTGTCACATTTGGGCAATAAAGACGCGAAAGGCAAATTGTTTTTTCAGACTTCTGCTATTTCAAATGCCTTGCCTCCTGACTTACCCATTGGTAAAGCTGACAATCAAATTTTAGCGGTTGTTAAAGCACTACAAGACAGCTTTACACCCCGGGAAGTAGTGTTGGTGTCGAAAGACATCAACATGCGCCTTAAAGCCCGTGCGCTGGGCTTAGCTGCAGAAGATTACTTCAATGATCACGTTTTAGAAGACTCAGATTTACTCTACAACGGTGTACTGGCATTACCCGATAACTTTTGGACACGACACAGCAAAGATATTGAATCATGGCAACAGGGTGGCACTACGTTTTATCGCATCAATGGCCCTTTATGTAGCCAATTTTTAGTCAATCAATTTGTGTATTTTGAAGGGTCGATGCCTCTTTACGCACAGGTACGTGAAGTCAACGGCAAAACGGCAGTGCTGGCAACATTACGAGACTATTCTCACGCTAAAAACAATGTGTGGGGCGTGGTTGCTCGCAACCGCGAACAAAACTTTGCAATGAACCTTTTACTCAACCCAGACTGTGATTTTGTGTCATTGTTAGGTCAAGCGGGTACGGGTAAAACACTCATGGCCTTAGCTGCAGGCTTAACGCAAGTACTTGAAACCAAGCGTTATAGTGAAATTATCATCACCCGTGTGACCGTCTCTGTTGGCGAAGACATCGGTTTTTTACCAGGTTCTGAAGAAGAGAAAATGTTGCCCTGGATGGGCGCCCTTGAAGACAACCTTGAAGTGCTCAATATGGGTGACGGTGATGGCAGCAACGAATGGGGCCGAGCTTCGACAATGGAACTCATAAGATCGCGCATTAAAGTGAAGTCATTAAACTTTATGCGTGGCCGTACTTTTTTAAATAAGTACCTTATTATTGATGAGGCACAAAATCTAACGCCGAAACAAATGAAAACGCTTATTACTCGTGCTGGCCCCGGCACCAAGGTGGTTTGTTTAGGCAACATCGCACAAATTGATACGCCTTATCTCACCGAGGGTAGCTCAGGGCTCACTTTTGTGGTTGATCGCTTTAAAGGGTGGCCTCACTCAGGGCATGTAACATTGCAGCGTGGTGAGCGCTCGCGCTTAGCCGATTATGCTGGCGAAGTGCTGTAATGTTGTGATGATTCAACCCACACCTTCAGACCCCTTAGCTAATACGTCACGACCCCTAGGCGTCACTTTGGGCGACCCGTCAGGCATCGGGCCCGAGATTGTGTTAAAGCTACACACCCAAGCCTTACCCAGGCCCTGCGTGGTTTACGGTGATGTGGGGGTTTTAGAGCGCACGGCCAAGCAATTGGGTATTGCCGTTCAAGTCAATCCAATTAATAAATTATCTGACTTGGCCTTGCAACCCGCAGCCCCAGGTGAATTATTTGTATTGCAAACAGGGCCTATACTTAATGAAGATTTACCCGTCGGCTCGGTTAACGCCGCATCAGGGCAAGCTGCGTTTGATGCGCTGAACCAAGCCATTGATGACACTTTATCAGGCCACATTGCCGGCATTGTGACCGCACCCTTAAGCAAAGAAGCCATGCATTTGGCTGGGGTGCCTTTTCCTGGGCATACGGAAATTTTGGCGCATCGTTGTGGTGACATGCCAGTTGCTATGGTGTTGGTCAACCCACAACTACGGGTCATTTTAGTCACCATTCATTTATCATTGGCCAAAGTACCTGCTGCAATCACCCCTGAACTTGAATTGCAAACCATCACCTTGGCCCATCAGGTTTGTTTGCGGCTGGGCATTCCAAAACCACGTATTGCCGTGGCTGGCCTGAACCCGCATGCTGGTGAAGCCGGTCGCTTTGGACGTGAAGAAATAGAGATCATTGAACCCGCCATTCGCTTTGCTCAATCAAAAGGCATTGATGCCTCAGGCCCGTGGCCAGGCGACACGATATTCTTTAGAGCTCGGCGTGGTGAGTTTGATATGGTAGTGGCGCAATACCATGATCAAGGCCTCATACCGATTAAATATATGGGTATAGATGAAGGCGTCAATATGACAGCGGGTTTACCGATTGTGCGCACCAGCGTTGATCACGGTACCGCTTTTGATATTGCAGGGAAAGGCATTGCTCAGGCCGACTCATTGCGTTGCGCATTTAACTTGGCTGATTCGTTGACGCATTAATACCCAGATGAGCCACCCGCAAAATTTTGGAAGCGGGTGCTTGAACCTTGGAAAGTTAAACGAACTGTGCCAATTGGGCCGTTTCGTTGCTTACCAATAATGATTTCAGCGGTACCTTTATCTGGAGAATCAGGGTTATAGACTTCGTCGCGATATATAAAGGTAATTAGATCAGCGTCTTGTTCGATTGCACCTGACTCACGCAAATCGCTCATGATGGGGCGTTTATTGGGGCGTTGTTCGAGGCTACGATTAAGCTGTGACAGGGCCATAATGGGGCAAGCTAACTCTTTAGCCAATGACTTTAACGAACGACTGATTTCAGAAATTTCTGTGGCGCGGTTTTCACCAGCGCCAGAAGCTGACATCAATTGCAAGTAATCAATCACAATTAAATCAAGGCGACCGCATTGCCGCGCTAAACGGCGGGCTCTGGCGCGTAGCTCAACAACTGTTAAGCCTGGCGTTTCATCAATAAAAAGTTGTGCATTTTGCATGCGTTGCACGGCGTGCGTAACCCGTGGCCAATCGTCAGCCTGCAGTTTGCCAGTGCGCATACGGTGTTGATCAAGCATACCCACAGAGCCCAACATACGCATGGCGAGTTGCACCGCACCCATTTCCATCGAAAACACGGCGACAGGCAAGCCTTGTTCAATAGCCACATGCTCAGCAATGTTCATTGCAAATGCCGTTTTACCCATTGAAGGGCGTCCCGCCACAATTACAAGGTCACCAGACTGTAGGCCTGAAGTCATACGGTCGAGGTCTGTAAACCCTGTGGGTATACCTGTAATATCACTACCACCTTCGCGGTGATAAAGCTCATCAATACGTTCAACCACTTGCGACAGCAGGGGTTGAATCTCTTGAAAACCGACTGAATTACGCGCGCCTTCTTGGGCAATTTTAAATACCCGTGACTCGGCTTCATCGAGCAGTTGACGTGCCTCTTTACCCTGTGGGTTAAAAGCCATGTCAGCAATGTCATCGGCCACGGCAACCAACTTGCGCAACATTGAGCGTTCACGCACAATTTCTGCATAACGACGAATGTTAGCGGCTGATGGGGTATTGTGAGCCAAAGCATTTAAGTACACCAAACCACCTGCTTCTTCAGCCTTATTCATGCTCACGAGCGACTCGTTTACAGTGACCACATCAGCCGGGCGAGACAGATTAATTAAGCGCGCAATATGTTGCCAAATAAGGCGGTGATCATGACGGTAGAAGTCATGCTCATTGACTAAATCGGTGAGTTTTTCAAAAGCAGCATTGTCAAGCAACAGCCCGCCTAAAACAGACTGCTCTGCCTCAATTGAATGCGGAGGAACACGTAAATAATCGAGCTGTTTGTCTGGGGGGGTATTCATACTTTGATCATAAACCGATTGGGGAAAACTTGAGGCGATTGACTGCCTAAAATTGAAAAAAACGGCATGCTAAAGCATGCCGCCTCGGTATAACAGAAGAAATGCTTAGGCTAGGTCGCCGACCACGGTAACCGTGATTTCAGACACTACATCAGGGTGAAACGCGACGTAAACCTTAGAGTCGCCTACAGTTTTAATGGCGCCTTCAACCAAGCGTACTTGAGACTTGACGAGACCTGTAAAACCTTGAGCGATGAGTAGTGTGACGACGTCCATATTGGTGACAGAACCAAACAAACGGCCATCAACACCCGCTTTTTGCGACATTTTTAAGATGAAACCTTCGAGGCGCTTGCCATCGGCTTGCGCATGTGCCAACTTTTCAGCTTGCACACGCTCTAGCTCTGCGCGACGAGCTTCAAACTCGGCCAATGCAACAGGTGTTGCACGACGAGCTTTACGCTGTGGAATAAGGAAGTTACGGGCATAACCATCGCGAACACGAACAACTTCGCCTAGGTTACCCAAGTTAACAACTTTTTCAAGAAGAATAATTTGCATGAGTAGCCCCTGATTAATTATGGATGTCGGTGAAAGGTAACAACGCTAAAAAGCGTGCGCGCTTAATTGCGGTATCAAGCTGACGCTGATAATGCGCTTTAGTACCCGTCAAACGCGCAGGAATGATCTTGCCGTTTTCTTGAATGAAATCGCGCAATGTGTCGACATCTTTGTAATCAACTTGAGCGACACCAGCTGCGCTAAAGCGGCAAAACTTACGACGCTTAAACAGTGGGTTTTGTTGTGTGAATTTTTTCTTTTCAGTATTACGTTTTGATGCGAATGCCATGTCAGTTACCTTTTAAATTCGTTTCAATCGGTCGAATATGCTGCCCATGAAGGGTTAGACGAGCAGCGTTTTTTCGGGTTGGGGCAATAAAACCTTCAATTTCATATTCAGCATTGATGGGCAAATGTTGGTGCATATTTGCCAAATCACCTAACAAAACAACATTGATTTCAAAAATGACTTGTCTTTCAAGACCAGCTTCGATCACGGTTTCATTGTGGCTGAGTTGAAATTGCAACACAGGCAAACCAGCGGGGGTGTAGCGCAACGCTTCGCGCTGTACAACCATGCCAGAGATAACTGTGCGATTCAACGCCCGACCTTAATTATTCAGCCTCATTCTCGGTTGTATTCGAATCAGCGATTGCCTTACGGGCTTCGTCACGCTCGACTGATTTCATCATGATTGAAGGGGTTGTTTCAGCCGCTTTGGTTTTAATCACTAAATGACGTAAAACGGCATCGTTGTAACGGAATGAATGCTCGAGCTCATCAAGCGTGGCTTGATTACACTCAATATTCACGCAAACATAATGCGCTTTAACTAATTTTTGAATGGGGTAAGCCAGTTGACGACGGCCCCAGTCTTCTAGGCGGTGAATAACACCACCTTGACCAGTAATGAGGGATTGATAGCGCTCAATCATGGCGGGCACTTGCTCGCTTTGATCGGGGTGCACAATGAATACGACTTCATAATTACGCATAAGTATAAAATTCCTAAGGTTACCTCGGGGTATAGGCCCAAGCAGCAGCCCGCCACCTAAAAAGTAAGGTGATCGAGCAAGAACAAACCCAAAATAGGTAAAAACCGAGTTCGGGTTAGCCCGCTATTGTCGCAGGTCAGGCCAAGTCTTGCAAGCGAACCAAAATTGCAGCTTCAATACCAGAAGAATCAAGCCCCACTGAGGCTAACAAAGCAGCTTGATCGCCATGATCAATGAATACGTCGGGCAGGCCAAGCTGCAAAACGGGTTTGAGCAAACCGCAGGCCTGCAATACCTCAGAAACGGCACTACCCGCCCCCCCCATAATGCTGGCTTCTTCTAGGGTGATCAACAAATCATGCGTATCAGCCATTTCACGAATCAGCGTTTCATCAATCGGTTTGACAAACCGCATATCAACCAGCGTAAAATTATGTGATTGAGCCACCGTTTGGGCAGCAGCTAAAAGTGTGCCAAACGCCAATATACACACGCGTTGACCTTGACGCTTAACAAGCCCTTTGCCCAGTGTGACAGATTCAAGCTCACGCCCAGCATGCGCCCCGGAACCGGAACCCCTGGGGTAGCGCACAGACGCTGGCCCAGGGTGCTCATAACAGCTTGTTAACAATAAACGCGCTTCATGTTCGTCTGAAGGCACCGCCACGACCATATTGGGTATGCAACGTAAATAAGCAATATCGTAATTGCCCGCATGGGTGGCCCCATCGGCACCAACCAAACCAGCACGATCTAGAGCAAACGTCACATCAAGGTTTTGCAGGGCGACGTCATGAATAAGTTGGTCATAACCGCGTTGCAAAAAGGTTGAGTAAATCGCTAAAACAGGTTTTTGACCTTCGCATGCTAAACCCGCAGCAAAAGTGACTGCGTGTTGTTCTGCAATACCCACATCAAAATAGCGTTTCGGGTATTTTTGTTCAAACTCAACTAAACCGCTGCCTTCACGCATGGCTGGCGTGATGGCAACCAGTCTCTCATCGACAGCTGCCATATCGCATAGCCACTGCCCAAAAATTTGGGTAAAGGTGGGTTTAGGCACCGTAGTTGTCTTTTGAATACCGACTGTCGGATCAAATTTTCCTGGGCCGTGATATAGAACAGGGTCAGCCTCTGCCAGCTTGTAGCCCTGCCCTTTTTTAGTGATGACATGCAAAAACTGGGGGCCTTTCAGTTGCTTCATGTTTTGCAAGGTAGGCACTAAGGCGTCAAGATCATGACCATCAATTGGGCCCACATAATTAAAACCTAATTCTTCAAACATTGTGGCCGACGTGACCATACCTTTAGCATGCCCTTCGAACCGACGTGCCAACTCAAGCACAGGGGGAACATGTTGCAACACAGCACGCCCCATATCTCGAGCAGTATTGAATAAACTGCCTGACAATAACCGAGCTAAATATCGATTTAACGCCCCAACTGGCGGCGAAATCGACATATCGTTATCATTGAGAATCACCAACAAATTGATGTCTGGTGTCACACCCGCATTATTCATCGCTTCAAAGACCATGCCCGCCGTCATAGCACCATCACCAATGACTGCAACATGCTGACGCGCAATGCCTGAATTACGTGAAGCCACAGCCATGCCCAGTGCAGCAGAAATTGAGGTTGAAGAGTGAGCGGTGCCAAAAGCATCGTAAGGTGATTCAGCACGACGAGGGAAACCAGAAATGCCCCCCACCTGCCTGAGGGTTGATAGCGCTTCGCGGCGACCGGTCAAAATTTTATGCGGATATGACTGGTGACCAACGTCCCACACAATACGGTCATGCGGTGTATCAAAAACATAATGTAGCGCAATGGTGAGCTCAACTGTACCGAGATTGGACGACAAATGCCCCCCCGTGCGCGAAACCGATTCAAGCAGATACTGCCGCATTTCGTTCGCAAGCGGTTCGAGTTGCTTGCGGTCAAGTTGACGCAAGGCCTGGGGTGAGTTAATAGACGCTAAGCGTGCTTCTGTCATGCCAAAACTACCTCAATACAAAAAATTTTACTCTGATAAGAACTTTTTATTTTAATGAGAACGATAAACAATAAAATGTGCCAAACTTCTCAATGCTACACCTTGGTCACCAAAAGATTGCACCGCCGCAACGGCTTGATCATGCAAAGCAATGGCAAAGACTTGCGCCTGATCAACACCCATCAAACTAACGTAAGTTGATTTGTGATCATTCTCGTCTTTACCTGCTGTTTTACCTAACTGAGCCGTATTAGCCGTGGCATCCAGTACATCGTCAACCACCTGAAACGCCAACCCTATTGCTTGTGCATAAATTTTAAGTGCCTCGCGTTGTTTTGAATTAGCCGCCGCAATGATGGCACCTATTGCAACACTGGCCTCAAGCAAAGCGCCAGTTTTGAGGCGATGCATATGAGCCAGTTCGGCTTCGGTTAGTTTTTTGTCGGTTGAAACCAAGTCAATCGCTTGACCACCCGCCATACCTAAACTACCCAACGCGTTTGAAAAGCATTGCACCGACTGCACAATTAACGCTGGCGCAATAGGCATTTTAGCCAACCATTCAAATGCCAAAGGTTGCATGGCATCACCCGCTAATAGGGCAACAGCTTCGCCAAATTGCACATGGGTAGTGGGTTTACCACGACGCAGTATATCGTCGTCCATGCAAGGTAAGTCATCGTGAATTAAAGAATAAGCGTGCACCAATTCAACCGCTGCAGCGGCAGCATTTAAACTATTTTGCATGGCTAAATCAAGTGATGGGCGACACGCTTGACCCGCGGCATAGAGCAACGCTGCACGCACCCGCTTGCCACCGCCCATGGCAGCCCAACGCATCGCTTGATGCAAGTTGGTTGGCACGGAGTCAGCGCGAGGCATCAAGCTATCAAGCGTTTGCTCAACTTGATTTTGATGGGTGAGCAGCCAGCCATTAAACCATAGCGCTTCATAGCGAAGGTTCACTTGGGGTTCTGAATTAGAGAGATGAGAAGACTCTGATTGCATATAAATAATTAGCTTGATGTTGAGGCGTTGTCACCCGAAAAAGGCTTTAGCAGGTCGCCCTCTAAAATACGAACCTGTTGCTCGGCCTTAGACAATTGATCTTGGCATATTTTAGACAAGGCGACGCCGCGCTTGTATGATTCAAGTGAGGCTTCTAGAGATAAATCACCTGATTCCATTTTGGCAACCAGCACTTCAAGCGCAGCCAAAGCAGACTCAAAGTCTTTGGGTAACGTTGCGGTCTGGGCAGATTGAACTGACTGAGCAGGTTTAGCGGGCACTTTTAGCGTTCCTTTCTCTTATAAGTTTGCTTTCACATCATAGCCAGACATATTGTAAGGGAACACAGAAGCCCACCCTGTCGACTGGGGTACAATAAATTGAAATAGATCGGTGAGTCCGATTTTTCTTCGCGCCAGCCCGATACCCTGCTGGCTTTTTTTTCTTTGCGGGGGGAATCATGTCCGATATGGGTGGAAATAAGCACCTAGTACCAGCAAGCTCGCAACCTAAGCTTGCCAGTTATTTAGACGAAGCCCAGCTTGCGCTCGAGCGCAAGCACATCTTCAAGCAATCAAGCTTGTATGTAGGCCACGAAAAAACCGTCCCACAAATAGGTGACTGGCGTGCACTCACCCAAGAAAACATGGGGCGAGTGCTTGTTCGTACCCCCTCAGGCTTAGAATTGGTCTCAAACGTGTGCCGGCACCGCCAGAGCTTAATGCTGGGTAACCAAGCGGGCTGGGGGCATCGTACGGCCTCAAATACAGGCAACCTATCTGACACTGGCGGCCATATTGTTTGCCCTCTTCATCGTTGGACATACAACACTCAGGGCGAGTTACTCGGCGCCCCGCACTTCACCCAAACCCCTTGCCTAAATCTTGAAAGATTCAAACTGCACAACTGCCATGGTTCGCATTTTGAAGGACCACGCGACCCAGCATTTGATATGGCAAACTTGTTTGATCGCCCTGATTTTGATTTTTCAGATTACGTGCTTGACCACGTTGAAGTTCACCCATGCCATTACAACTGGAAGACCTTTATCGAGGTCTACTTAGAAGACTATCATGTTGAGCCGTTTCACCCAGGCCTAAGTCATTTTGTAAGCTGTGACGATCTTAGCTGGGAATTTGGCCAACAATTTAGCCTTCAGCGTGTGGGTGTGCATCATGCCTTATCGCAACCTGGCTCTGATGCTTATCGCGTCTGGCACAACAAATTGCTGTCGTTTCGTCAAGGCCAGGCACCCAACTTTGGGGCAATATGGGTCACTTACTTTCCGACTCACATGATCGAGCTCTACCCGCATACTTTAGTGCTCTCAACGCTTTACCCCGTGTCGGCCAAAGAGACTATCAATGTGGTCGAATTTTATTACCCTGAAGAAATCGCTTCGTTTGAACGCGAGTTCGTAGAAGCGCAACGTGCCGCTTATATGGAAACCGCTGTCGAAGACGATGAAATTGCTGAGCGCATGGACGCTGGCCGTGAGGCCCTTCACACCAGAGGCAAAGACGAAAGAGGCCCTTACCAATCACCGATGGAAGATGGCATGCAGCATTTTCATGAGTGGTATGCCCACATGATGCGGGAACAATCTGATCGATAAGTGGTCTTATCTAATATCATGCAATCGATTTGCAACGTTTGGATTTATAAATCACTAAATTTGCCTTTTTTATCGTAGATTATTTTTTGCTGTATATTTCAATCCCCACTTTTTCTTTTTTCTGGAAACGTTCATGAAACGTATTGTTCTGTTCCTAGTCACCAACCTTGCGATAATCGTAGTGTTAGGTATTGTTTTAAACCTCTTGGGCGCCGATCGCTTTTTGACGGCTCAAGGTTTAAATATTGAAATGCTGCTGGTGTTTTCAGCAGTAATCGGTTTTGGTGGCTCGATTATTTCATTGTTAATAAGCAAACGTGTGGCTAAATGGTCAACCGGAGCACGCATTATTGACCCACAGGCCCCGCAAAACTCAGACGAGCGCTGGCTTGTTGAAACCGTTCATCAGTTGGCAGACCGAGCACAAATTGGTCACCCAGAGGTGGCAATTTACGATGGTGCACCCAATGCGTTTGCAACTGGCGCCTTCAAAAACAACGCCCTCGTCGCGGTTTCGACAGGTTTACTACAAAGCATGACCCGAGAAGAGGTGACCGCCGTGCTGGGCCATGAAGTCGCTCACGTAGCCAACGGTGACATGATCACTTTGACCTTGATTCAAGGTGTGGTCAATACGTTTGTGGTGTTTTTTGCCCGCTTGGTAGGTTATTTTGTTGATCGCGTTATTCTTAAAAACGACCGTGGGGTCGGCATTGGCTACTTTGTTGCAGTTATTGTTTCAGAAATTATTTTTGGAATCTTAGCGAGTATTATTGTGGCCTGGTTTTCACGTCAACGCGAGTTCAGAGCTGACGAAGGTTCAGCCCGCTTATTGCAGTCGCGTGAGCCCATGATTAAAGCTTTAGCTCGCCTAGGTGGTTTAACCCCCGGCGACCTACCTAAGAGCTTTGAAGCGTCAGGCATCAGTGGGGGTAAAGGCATTGCAGCTCTACTTTCAACCCACCCACCTATTGAACAACGCATTGCTGCGTTGAAAAACCTGAAAGCCAACTGAACATAGAGTACAGATTCACTAGACTTGCTTTTTCAAGACGCCTGATACCAAGCTAAATACTTGTTTCAGGTTTGTGATCGATTTTTTATCAAATTTAAGGCTTTTGGTCAACATCAAGCATTGACATGAAACGTTTTAATGAGCCTGTTCCCAATTAAGGCCTGAGCCTACTTCAGCCACTAACGGTACGCTTAACTGTGCCACGCCACACATGAGCTCAGGTATTTTTTGCTTGATCAACTCAAACTCTGACTCGGGCACTTCAAGCACAAGTTCGTCATGCACTTGCATAGTCACTTTGCTTTTAAGATTTTGATCTTTTAACCATTTTGAAATAACTACCATTGCCATTTTAATTAAATCAGCTGCAGTGCCTTGCATCGGGGCATTAATGGCAGCTCTTTCAGCACCCGCACGTCGTGCACCTGACCCTTTAATGTCAGGAAAGGCCAAACGACGGCCAAACACCGTTTCAACCCAACCTTGCTCATGCGCTTTGGCTTTGATGTCAGCCATATATTGCGCCACACCCGGGTAACGCGCAAAATATCGATCAATATACGATTGAGCTGCATCGCGTGTAATACCCAAATTACTGGCCAAACCAAACGCCCCCATACCGTATATGAGCCCAAAATTAATGGCCTTAGCGGCACGGCGCTGATCGGCGGTGACCTCTAATAATGGGGTACCAAATACTTCTGATGCAGTCGCTCGGTGAATATCTTCACCTGCAGCAAAAGCTTTCTGTAAACCGGCATCGCCGGACACATGGGCCATGACGCGCAATTCGATTTGAGAATAATCAGCTGACACCAAGAGACACCCTGGCGCAGCAATAAACGCACAACGTACCTGCCGCCCTTCAGGGGTACGCACAGGAATATTTTGCAAATTAGGGTCTGACGACGACAAACGCCCCGTAATAACTGACGCTTGCGAATAATGCGTATGAACGCGACCTGTAGAGGTGTTCACCATTTTGGGCAATTTGTCGGTGTAAGTCGATTTTAATTTGGCCAGGCCCCGGTAATTGAGCAACACTTGCGGCAACGGGTAATCTTGCGCCAATTTAGTCAGTACCTCTTCGTCGGTTGACGGTGTACCCCCAGGGGTTTTACGCACTACCGGCAGATTCATTTGACCAAACAAAATCTCAGCCAATTGTTTGGGTGAGTTCAGATTAAAGGGTTGACCAGCTAACTCGTAAGCTTTTTGTTCAATAGCGAGTAATTGATGACCTAACCCATGGCTTTGTTTACCCAACTCTTGCACGTCAATCAATACACCCTGCCGTTCAATTTCAAACAACACTTTTGACACTTGGCATTCAAGTTTGTAAATCGTTTTTAACGATGCAGTCGCTTCAATATGTGGAAATAAAGCAAGATGTAAACGTAAAGTAAAGTCAGCGTCTTCACTGGCGTATTGCGTGGCATGTTCAAGGTCAACCTCATCAAAACCAATTTGGTTAACCCCTTTGCCACAGATTGATTCGTAGGTGGCACCATGCAAACCTAACCATCGTTGCGATAACTCTTGTAAAGAGACACTTCGATGCGACTCAAGCACATAGGCTTCAAGCATGGTGTCGTGTGCAATACCGTCTAAGGTGATGCCTTCATTGGCCAATACATGGGTGTCGTATTTTGCATGGTGTAATAACTTTGTGGGTAAGGCTGACTCAAACCAAGGTTTAAATAAAGCTAAAACGTCGGCCTTAGGCAACATATCTTGCGCATCAGGACCGCGATGCGCGACCGGTATGTAACACGCTACACCAGGCTCAATGCTGAGCGAAAAACCAACTAACTTAGCTTGCATACCATCAAGTGAAGTTGTTTCAGTATCAAAAGCTACCCACGACGCTGACTGTATCTTTTTAAGCCATTGCTCAGCTTCTTCTAACGTCGTAATACAACGATAAACTTGTGGCACGACAGCCGCTTGAACAATGAGCGGGTTGGGATGAATAGGTACGTGAGCTTGTTTAGTTAGTTCAGCCACATCTGCAGCGCCGATCTGAACAGGGTGATCAAAATTAAGGGGGGCAGTAGCATTCGAGGCGCTGCGCGCGTCACCAGTAGGAATACGACTCGCATCTTGAGTGATTTCTCGTAACCACGATCTGAAACCAAAACGCTCATAATGGGTTGTCAAGGTCTCTTTGTCGCCAGGTCGCATCGCCAAATCATCAAAATTTGTCATGACAGCTGACAAATCACAATTGCGGCGCACGGTAAGCAGATCTCGGGTCAGGGCAAATTGCGGTAACGCAGCACGCAAATGCTCGCCGACGGCCCCCTTAATATCATCTGCATGCGCCACAATTGCATCAACTGATGCATATTGATCGAGCCATTTAACAGCCGTTTTGGGACCTACTTTATTCACGCCGGGCACGTTATCAACCGCGTCACCCACCAACATTAAGTAATCAACAATTTGGTCTGGGCGCACCCCGAATTTTTTAAGTACGGCAGCGGGGTCAAGCGTTTCGCTACTCATAGTGTTTATTAAGGTGGTTTGCCCAGTAACTAATTGTGCTAAATCTTTGTCACCAGTTGAAATAACACTGTTCCACCCCTGCTTTTCAGCCATTTCGGCCATAGTAGCAATAACATCATCAGCCTCGACCCCTTGAACCCCTATGACAGGCCATCCCATCGCTTTCACAACATCGTGAATAGCCTGCACCTGAAATGCCAGGTCTTCGGGCATTGACGGCCTATGGGCTTTATATTCTGGGTAAAGTTCTTCTCTGAACGTTTTACCCCGCACATCAAACACACATGCGGCATACTGAGGGTGGTAGTCATGCGCTAATTTGCGTAACATATTGATCACGCCATAAATTGCGCCAGTAGGTTCGCCTTGTGCGTTGCGCAAGTCTGGCATAGCATGAAATGCACGATACAAATAGCTTGAACCATCTACTAGTAATAAGGTTTTATTCATGAATCAAGACCCAAATTTAATGTTACCCGCTGCCCAGCAGGCACCCGTAATTATGTCAGAATTGGTGACGGCTGCTCAAGTATTAAGTCATATAGGGCCTGCCGTCAGTGTATTTGGTAGTGCCCGCATCACCCCTTCGTCACCTTACTACGCTTTGAGCCAAGATGTTGGGGGCCGACTTGCCCGAGCTGGCTTCGCCGTGATTGCGGGGGGCGGCCCCGGCATTATGGAAGCCGCCAACAAGGGGGCTTTTGAAGCCAACGGCACGAGCGTAGGTTTAAACATAAAACTACCCACTGAGAAGAAAAATAACCCCTATCAAACCGTTAGTTTATCGTTTGAATATTTTTATTCAAGAAAAGCAACATTTTTTATGCATAGTGTGGCTTACATTGCTTTACCTGGGGGCTATGGCACGCTCGACGAGCTATTCGAAGCGTTAACGCTCATACAAATGGGCAAAGTCGCCAAAGGCCCAGTTATTTTAATGGGCAGCAGTTTTTGGAATGGTTTGATTGAATGGGTCAAAGCTGAACTTTTACCCATTAATATGATTACTCAAGATCATCTTGATTTATTTTCAGTCGAAGATGACCCCGCCAAGGTGATAAGTATGATTGAATTATTCGCATCGACGCATTTAAAAGATGCGAATCGTCTCAGTTCTTTACCAAAATAAGGTGTTTATGATATGAACAAAGCTATTTTTCCAGCCAAAATGAATCACCCAGAATTACTACGCACACAAGCATATATTGACGGTAAGTGGGTAGATGCTGAAGACGGGGCACAATTTGAGGTCGACAACCCTGCCACTCAAGCCGTTATTGCGCACGTTGCCAATTTAGGTCCCAACAGTGCGGTGCAAGCTATTGCCGCCGCAGAACGCGCCCTGCCAGCTTGGCGTGCCTTAACTGCTAAAGCAAGATCGGTAATTTTGCGTAAATGGTTTGATTTAATTAATCTGCATATTGATGATTTGGCACGTATCATGACCATTGAACAAGGCAAACCATTTGCCGAGGCCAAAGGTGAGATCGCTTACGGGGCTTCATTTGTCGAATGGTTTGCCGAGCAAGCCAAACGAGTGATGGGCGACACCATCGCGTCACCCATTCCCAACACCCGTATTATGGTGCTTCGTGAGCCCATTGGCGTGTGCGCAGCGATTACGCCATGGAACTTTCCCAGTGCCATGATCACGCGCAAAGTGTCGCCAGCCTTGGCAGCTGGTTGTACCGTAGTTTTAAAGCCCGCTGAGCAAACCCCATTGTCAGCATTGGCACTCGCGCAACTGGCCCACGAGGCGGGCATTCCACCTGGTGTACTCAATATTTTAAGTGCTGATAGTCAACGTTCGATTGAAATCGGTAAAGTGCTATGCGAAAGTGATGTAGTGCGTAAACTCACATTCACGGGCTCGACACAAGTCGGTCGCATTTTGATGCAACAATGTGCGCCCACTATCAAAAAATTATCACTTGAACTCGGTGGTAACGCCCCATTTATTGTGTTTGAAGATGCTGATATTGATGCAGCGATCGACGGTGCTATGGCCTCAAAGTACCGTAATGCCGGACAAACGTGTGTTTGTACCAACCGCTTTTATGTGCACGCTTCGGTTTATGACGTTTTTGTGCAGAAACTTGCGCAAGCCGTTGATAGCCGGCTTAAGGTCGGTGAAGGGTTCGAAGATGCTGTTACTACAGGGCCTCTCATTGATAATGATGCCATCAAAAAAGTTGAATTGCATTTGGCTGATGCCCTAGCCAAGGGTGCACGCATCATAACGGGCGGTAAACCTGACGCTCGCGGTGGGCGCTTCTTTCAACCCACTGTATTGGCAGATGTCAGTGCAGACATGATTTGCATGAAAGAAGAAACCTTTGGCCCCGTCGCACCCATCGTGAAATTTACTGACGAAGCTGATGTCATCAAATTAGCCAACAACACCGAATTCGGTTTAGCCGCGTATTTCTATAGCCGAGATATTGGTCGTGTATTTAGGGTGGCTGAGGCACTTGAATACGGTATTGTGGGTGTCAACGCAGGCATTATTTCAAATGAAGTCGCACCCTTCGGTGGCGTCAAACAGTCCGGCCTAGGGCGTGAAGGTTCTGTATACGGCATCGACGACTTTCTTGAAATGAAATATGTATGCCTTGGCGGTATTTAATGGCTTAGCTTGTGAATCCCCTCTGATATCTGCTGACACCTAACTTTTTAGACAGATATCAACAGAGATCAGAGGGGTTCAGTAAACCTTAATCAGCTAACCTCATTCGCGAGACCCACGACGACGATCACTTTCTTGCAAGTAACGCTTACGCAAACGAATGCTTTTAGGCGTTACCTCAACAAGTTCGTCGTCGCTAATAAACTCAACCGCGTATTCAAGTGATATACGAATAGGTGTGGTCAAGTCAATGTGCTCGTCTTTACCCGACGCGCGAACGTTGGTAAGCTTTTTCTCTTTAATCGGGTTCACCACTAAATCGTTATCACGACTATGAATACCAATAATCATGCCTTCGTACAATTCATCACCCGGTGACACAAACATACGACCACGCTCTTGTAATTTCCATAAGGCGTAAGCCACTGCTGCACCGTTATCTTGACTGATCAGCACACCATTACGACGCTCACCCACACCACCCTCACGCACCGGTGCATATTCATCAAAAATATGGCTCATCAAGCCCGTACCACGCGTTAGCGTTAAAAACTCACCCTGAAAACCAATCAAACCCCGAGCGGGAACACGGTATTCAAGACGTGTACGACCACGGCCATCGGGTTGCATATCTTGCAAGTCACCCTTACGACGACCGATCTCTTCCATGACAGCACCTTGGTGGGTGTCTTCAACGTCGCATGTCAACAATTCAAATGGCTCTTGCTTGACGCCATCAACCTCACGAAACATCACACGGGGGCGAGATACAGCAAGTTCAAAACCTTCACGACGCATGTTTTCAAGCAAAATGGTCAAGTGCAACTCACCGCGACCTGCCACTTCAAAAACCGTATCGTCATCTGTTTCACGAACGCGAAGCGCAACGTTTGCTTTAAGCTCACGGTCAAGTCGGTCACGCAATTGACGGCTGGTCACAAATTTACCTTCACGGCCTGCTAAGGGTGAGGTATTAACCATAAAGTTCATCACCAAAGTTGGCTCATCAATGCGCAACATAGGTAAAGCATCAGGGTAGTTAAGATCGGTTACAGTGCAACCAATACCCAAATCTTCAATGCCGTTTATTAAGACGATGTCACCCGCTTGAGCTTCATCAACTAAAACGCGCTCTAGCCCTTTAAATTTTAGTACTTGATTAATACGGCCTTTTTGTATGGGTGCGTCAGGGCCAAACTGAAAGGCTACATCCGTTGCAGGCTTAACACGACCACGGTTAACGCGACCGACACCGATTTTGCCAACATAGCTGTTGTAATCAAGCGAAATAATTTGTAGTTGCAATGGGGCATCGACATCATCATCACGCGACGGCACATGCTCAATAATGGCGTTAAACAAAGGCGTCATATTGCCTTCACGCACGGTATCAACTAGCCCGGCATAGCCCGACAAACCTGATGCATAAATGATGGGGAAATCAAGCTGCTCGTCTGTTGCACCTAACTTATCAAACAAATCAAACGTTGCATTCACAACATACTCAGGTCGCGCACCGGGGCGATCAACTTTATTAATGACAACGATAGGGCGCAAGCCCAAAGCCAGCGCTTTACGCGTCACAAAACGCGTTTGTGGCATAGGGCCTTCGACCGCATCAACCAAAAGCAATACACCATCAACCATAGACAATACACGCTCAACTTCACCACCAAAATCGGCGTGACCTGGAGTGTCAACGATGTTGATGTGTGTACCTTCGAAATTGACAGCACAGTTTTTAGCTAAAATCGTGATGCCACGTTCGCGTTCAATGTCACCAGAATCCATCACTCGTTCACTGAGTGCTTGATGATCTTCAAAAATGCCAGACTGGCGTAGCAACTGGTCTACGAGCGTGGTTTTACCGTGATCGACGTGGGCAATGATTGCGACATTTCGCAGAGCGCGTGACATTTAATTTCCTTTAAGGTTTAGGCCGGCAAACCACTTGTGGCGATTTGCTTGGGTACAAATATAAGTAATTCAGGGGGAAGGCTTTCAACAGGCAGGATGACTTGTTGAGCGTGAGTCATCTCGTTTATTTCATCAAGCGTGACGGCTTGATCAAGCAAAAATGGGCCTACACGGGTACGACGTAATGCGATTAGATGCGCAAATACGCCCAACTGTCGACCGATATCTTGCGCCAACGTGCGAATGTATGTGCCTTTAGTGCATTCAATATGAACCAAAGCAGTTTTGCCCTCGCACACTAACAATTCAATGCTATGAATCGTAATTTGACGGGGTTCACGCACGAGTTCAATTCCCTCTCGGGCGTAGGCGTATAGCGGTTTGCCATCACGTTTTAAAGCAGACGTCATCGGTGGAATTTGTAGCTGCACACCCTCAAAGGTCTTTAAAGTTGCTTCAAGGGTTGCACGATCAACCTCTTCGAAGGTGATCGGAGCACTTTGCGTTTGCACCCCAGTTAAATCACCTGAATCTGTTTCAACCCCAAACAGCATAGTCGCTAAATAACCCTTGTCAGCATCAAGCATGTGGCCGGCAATTTTAGTGGCTCGACCCAAACAACACACCAACAAACCGGTTGCAAATGGGTCTAAAGTACCTGTGTGGCCTGCTTTTTGTGCATCGAGCTTACGTTTTAGCCGCTGTAGGGCGTGGTTACTCGACAGGCCCTCAGGTTTGTCGAGTAAAACTAAGCCATCGAGCACTTGCCCGCGTTTTCTAGCCATTTGATGTGTACCCAGAAAGACGCCAGCTCAAGACCTGTCGTCAGGATCTTCAGGCAAAGGAAGGGAAACTGACGGAGCATTCGCCTCATCGATTAAACGTGACATTTCAATGCCGCGTTCAAGTTGCGGATCATGAAAAAAATGCAACGTGGGCACCGTATGGATATGCAACAATTTAAATAACTGTGAATGCAACCAACCCGACTTGTCTTGAAGTGCCTGCAACGCCACCCCAGGTTCAGCCCCAATGACTGTAAAGAATACTTTAGCATGGGCATAATCAGTTGATAATTCGATGCCAGATAACGTAATTAAACCGACACGTTTTGTATCAAGCTCGCGCTGTATGAGCACCGCGAGGTCTTTTTGAATTTGATCCGCCAGGCGAATGTTGCGATCACCTGTTGATTTTTGCTTATGTCGGCTCATGATTTATTTTACGTTACAGAGAACGGGCAACCTCTTTAATTTCAAAGACTTCTAGCTGATCGCCCACTTTCATATCATTATTGCCTTTAAGTGTAATGCCGCAATCAAAGCCAGCTTTGACTTCTTTAGCATCGTCCTTAAAGCGGCGCAATGAATCGATATGCCCTGTCCAGGTAACAACATTGTCGCGCAGCAAGCGAACTTGTGCATCGCGACGAACAAGACCTTCAAGTACCATGCAACCCGCTACTGTACCAATGCGTGAAATGGTATAGACCTCACGAATATCGACCAAGCCAAGCGTTTCTTCACGACGCTCTGGGGTCAGCATGCCAGACATAGCCGCTTTGACCTCATCAACCGCGTCATAAATAATATTATAGTAACGAACATCAACTCCGTTTGACTCTGCCAGCTTACGGGTCGCTTGATCGGCACGAACATTAAAGCCAATGACCACAGCACCCGCTGCAATCGCTAAGTTGACGTCACTTTCAGAAATACCACCCACGGCTGCATGAACAACTTGTACACGCACCTCATCAGTTGAAAGCTTAAGCATCGCAGCAACCAGTGCTTCTTGTGAACCCTGAACATCAGTTTTAACAATAAGTTGAAGTGTTTGTGAACCTTCAACCGTGGGGTCAAACATACCCTCAAGCTTAGCAGCTTGTTGGCGCGCAAGTTTGACATCACGGAATTTACCTTGACGGAACAACGCAATTTCGCGAGCTTTACGTTCGTCAACCATACACATGATTTCATCACCGGCCGCAGGCACTTCTGTCAAACCTTGAATTTCTACTGGAATCGAAGGTCCCGCACTTTGAATTTGCTTACCGTTTTCATCAAGCATGGCCCGGACACGGCCATAGCTTGAACCCGCCAGCACGACATCACCCCGGTTCAAGGTGCCACTTTGCACCAAGATGGTTGCTACCGGGCCGCGTCCTTTGTCGAGCCGGGCCTCAATCACAATACCTTTTGCTGGGCTCTTGACTGGAGCTTTAAGTTCTAATATTTCGGCTTGCAATAAGACGTTTTCAAGCAAGTCATCAATACCTTGACCTGTTTTAGCCGATACCGATACAAAAGGCACGTCACCGCCGTATTCTTCAGGCACGACTTGTTCTACAACAAGCTCTTGCTTGACACGCTCTGCGTTTGCGTCGGGTTTGTCAATTTTAGTAACCGCAACCACTAATGGCACACCCGCTGCTCTTGCATGATGAATCGCTTCTTTAGTTTGAGGCATCACACCATCATCAGCCGCCACCACCAAAATAACAATGTCAGTTGCTTTAGCACCGCGAGCACGCATGGCTGTGAAGGCCTCGTGACCTGGAGTATCTAAAAATGTCACCATACCGCGATCGGTTTTAACGTGATAGGCACCAATATGTTGAGTAATACCACCCGCCTCACCCGATGCAACTTTGGCCCGACGAATGAAGTCAAGTAAAGAGGTTTTACCGTGATCGACGTGACCCATAACGGTCACCACTGGTGCACGAGCAATCAGCTCAGCATCAGTTTCCATAGGAGGAAAATCAAGGAATGCTTCTGGGTCGTCAAGTTTGGCTGCAATAGCTGTATGACCTAATTCTTCAACCATAATCATGGCAGTTTCTTGGTCGAGCACCTGATTAATAGTGACCATTTGACCCAGCTTCATCAAATGCTTGATCACTTCAGCCGCTTTAACTGACATTTTATGAGCCAAGTCAGCCACTGAAATAGTTTCAGGTACATGAATTTCGCGCGCAATAAACTCAACAGGTGCGACTTCGCGAACGACCTCTTCTTGGCCACGACCGCGACGACCACCTGATCGACCTGACTTACCTGAACTGCGCCAGCCATCACGGCCAGCCGGTGTTGCACCGCCTTTGCCTGCCGGTTTTTTACGCGCGTCGTCTGACCAAGTTGAGGAAAGCTCACCTGCCTTAACCGTTTTTTTACCTGCTTCAGCCGTTTCTTTTTTAGAGCCTTTAGTCGGTGCAGCTGGCTTATGAAGCGTACCCTTTAAAGCAGGCGCTTCTACTTCAGGTGCTTTGAGAACCTTTTTAGGGCGATTAAGCATGTCGCGAAGCGCTGCAGCTTCAACCTCAGATTTGCGACGCGCCTCATCACGCGCTTCCGAGGACACAACCGGTGCGACAATTGGTGCAGTGGGTGCACGGCCACGCGTCTGCTTTTTAACAGGCGTTGGCGTCGCTTCAAGTTTAATTTCTGCTTTAGCTTCTGTTTTTGTTACTGTTTCTGTTTTTATTTCTGTTTTAGCTAACACCTCTGATACAGCAGGCTCTGATTGGCTAGAGGTTTGAACGGCCACAACATCAGAAACTAGATCATTATCAGTAATTTTAGATTTTTCCTCAGCAGACTTGTTTAAGTCTTCATGGACAGAAGATGTCGTGTCTTCAGCAACTTGTGTTGATTTTGGCGTTTCAATATCTTGGTTAGCAACAAGTTTTGATTGTGCGATGTCCTCAGATGGGGGCTCAACCTTAGTATCTGGATTTGATGCTTGAGTCGTAACAGATTGTTCAACCTGAAGATCAGCTTGAACTTTCTGATTACTTTGATTATCGGTTAGTTGCACAATGCTAGAGGCTGCCTCAGGGCTGACTGCCACGTTTAGAACTTGACTATCAACTTTATCAGCCAATGTTGCTGGCTTCAAAACGTCAGATGCCGTGTCAGAAAGCTCGTTTGACTCAGGCACATCACGTTTGACAAACACACGTTTTTTTCGAACTTCAACCTGAATGGTGCGTGAGCGTCCTGCACCATCAGCCTGACGAATTTCAGACGTTTGACGACGCGTAAGGGTGATTTTTTTTCCCTCTGTGGCGCCATGAGAGCGTCTTAAAGATTCGAGGAGGCGAGACTTATCGCTCTCGTTGACGACATCATCGGAAGTTGTGACTTGCACACCTGCAGAACGCAATTGTTCTAGCAGTAGCTCTGCTGGCATTTTCAATTCAGTTGCAAACTGGGCAACAGTGTTACTCGACATTAGACTCTCTCTTACCTGTGTAAAGCCACTGCATAAACAAAAACGGTGAACCAAAGGCGAAACATCAAAAAGGGTTAACTTTGATCTTCAAACCAATGAGCCCGTGCAAGCGTAATAAATTGGGCTGCTGCGCTTTCTTCTAAATGGGTCATTTCAACCAACTCATCAGTAGCTAACTCAGCCAAATCGTCACGCGTTTGAATACCTGACTCGCTCAAAGTGGCTACAAGCTCAGGCGTCATGCCCTCTAAGCTCAATAGATTTTGACCACTTTCAATTTTTTCTTCTTGAACAATAGCGTCTGTGAGCAACGCCGTGCGAGCACGGGTACGCAACTCATTAATAGTATCTTCATCAAACGATTCAATTTCAAGCAGCTCTTGCATCGGTACATAAGCAATTTCTTCGAGACCGGTAAAGCCTTCATCAATCAAAATGTCGGCCACTTCTTGGTCAACATCAAGCTTTTCGATGAAGTTATTACGAATGATTTGACGCTCTTGCTCTTGTCGGTTTTTACTTTCTTCGGGTGTCATGATGTTAATTTGCCAGCCCGTTAACTCTGAAGCTAAACGTACGTTTTGACCTCGAGCACCAATTGCTTTGGGCAAATTTTCTTCGTCAACAACGACATCCATCGAGTTACGGTCTTCATCAACAACGATAGACTCAATATTTGCGGGTGCTAGCGCACCGATCACGAACTGAGCTGGGTCTTCAGACCACAGCACAATATCAACTTGCTCGCCACCCAGCTCGTTACGAACAGCCGTTACCCTTGAACCACGCATACCGACACACGTACCAATGGGGTCTATACGCTTGTCGTAGGTGACCACTGCTATTTTGGCGCGAACGCCCGGGTCACGCGCTGCGCCTTTAATTTCAAGTAACCCTTGTTCAATTTCAGGCACTTCGTTTTCAAACAGCTCTTTAATGAACTCAGGGGCTGTGCGTGACAGAATCACTTGCTGACCCCGTGCACTGGGATCAATACGTAGTACCCATGCGCGCACTCGATCGCCTAAGCGAAGATTTTCTTTGGGAATCATTTCACTACGAGGTAGACGGGCTTCTACTTTGCCAATTTCAATAATGGCATCGCCTTTGTCCATTCGCTTAACGGTGCCGCCGATAATTGATTCGCCGCGATCAAGAAAATCGGCGAGCAGCTGTTCACGCTCAGCATCACGAATGCGCTGCAAAATAGCTTGTTTAGCAGCTTGTGCGCCAATGCGCCCAAACTCTAAAGGCTCTAGAGGCTCTTCGATGTATTCGCCGACTTCAATATCAGAAACCACTTCGGTCGCATCTGAAAGCAACTCTTGCTGATCAGGCTCTTGTAAGCCGAGCTCGTCAGGCACCACAAGCCAACGACGAAAGCCCTCATGTTCACCCGACATGCGGTCAACAGAAACGCGAATGTCTACGTTTTCTTGAAAACGTTTTTTCATGGCAGAGGCTAACGCACCTTCAAGCGCATCAAAAACCACTTCACGTGTGACGTTTTTTTCACGTGCCAAAGCGTCTACTAGCAATAAAATTTCGCGACTCATCGCTTTTTACCCTTGAAATCGAGAACAGGGCTCAGCTTGGCACGATCAACGTCGTTAAACGTGAAAGGAACAAGACGAACATCATTCTTTTTAGCTTCAAACTCGACAGTAAAGGTTTGTAGGCCCTCGCTGTTCACCGTACCTTCGGATGCCAGACCTAAGTGGCCGACAAATACTTTTTGATTATCTACAGGTTGTTTGAGTTTGATCTCAATGCGTTCACCCATAAAACGAACAAAATCTGTTACTTGACGTAGAGGCCTATCAACCCCTGGGGAACCCACCTCAAGGCGACTATAGTCAATATTTTCAACTTCAAAAAGGTGAGTCAACTGACGAGACACTTTTTCACAATGCTCAATTAAAATGCCTTGTGGGTGATCAATCGTTATGCGCAACACACCCAGTTGAGCACGCTCGACATCGACCAGTTCTAGGTCAGTGCCTGCGAGCGCTTGTTTTGTTAACGTAAATAGATCAGCCATACCGTCAAAAAAAAAGGGCTGAAAAACAGCCCGTGTAAATAATAACAAATCAATTTAAAAAACTTATTTAAAGCCAACCTAAGGTTAGCTCTAGAGTTTAGCACAAAGACAAAAATATCTGTACTTTCGGGTAGTTAGACATGCGATCGAAACACAAATTTGTGGCTATTTTTAACAATACTCGTGAAAACCCTCTCGGTTCAGGTAGGCAGTTCCTTTAAACCTGAGGGGGCACCAAGCTATTTCTTTACAAAACCTAATCGAGATTCATGTGCAGAGGCTCCACTTGGCTGCCAATCGTCGCCTCGGTTTTGTGTCTTAACTCCACCACTACCTTGAGGTGAATCTCGGTTAAAACTTCGATTCGGACCTTTATTGGGGCCTTTGCTGGGCCCTTTGCTGGCGTGACGCGCAGGGTTTGGCCCTCTATTTGGACCGTTTGATGGGCCCTGCCCGGGCGCGGAAAATGGCCCAGAGGAACCTTGTGGCCTAGGCTTACGAGGCTTAGCCCTTGAGTCAAACTTAGGGCGATCGTTAGGCTGAGTAGCGAGATTTACGTCAACGCCAACAGCCTGTTCATTGGGGGAGCTTCCTTCAAATGATGCACGGGCTGAAGGGCGCCTGCCTTTGTTAAACGGTTTTGAGTGGCCAGTTCCAGGTTGGCCTGGTTTATGTGGTGAGCCAGGCCTAGATGAGGCTGGTCGTGATGCACCGGGCCGACCATTTTGCGGGTGGCCATTTGCAAAGCCGCCACCAACCGTTAACCGAGCAGGTTGCGTACCACCGGAATTAAAACCACCTGCACCGGCGGTATGAGGCCTACCGCCCGTAACAACGCCCTTACGGCCCATTTTTGCACCATGCGATCCATTGCGTTCAATCGTACCGAACCCTGGGGGCAAAGCACTGTCATGACTCATGGGTTGACGAACAAGGCGTTTTCCGCCACGACCAACTGGGTCATCTTCATCTTTTAAAAGCCCAAGCTGCACCATCAAAGCTGACACTAAATTAGGTTCGACTTCTTCCCAGCGACCACGGCGCAGCGTTGATGGCAAAACGACGTCACCAAAACGGGTACGAATTAAGCGACTAACTGTTAAGCCAACCGCTTCGAACAAACGCCTAACTTCGCGATTCCGACCCTCTTGCAAGGTGATACGGTACCAACGATTACTCCCTTCGCCGCCAATAAAGTCAAAAACACCAAAACAAGCCATACCATCTTCAAGCGGTATACCCTCTAACAATTTTTTACGAATGTCGTCAGTCACTTCGCCCAACACACGCACGGCGTACTCACGCTCATTGCCATAGCGCGGGTGAAGCAAACGATTCGATAAATCACCCGATGTTGTCAAAATCAACAAGCCTTCGGTATTTAAGTCGAGTCGGCCGACCGACAACCATTTGCCAACTTTTAACCGCGGCAGCCGAGAAAAAACACTGACGCGCCCATCAGGGTCATCGTGACTCACAATCTCACCGGCAGGCTTATGGTAAATAATCAGGCGTGGGGGCTTAGTGGTCGATTGACGTGCAATGGGTTTGCCGTTGACTTTAACAATATCGTTAGGCCCAACGCGCATACCGATGTGCGCAGGTTCGCTATTAACGGACACCCGACCCGCAATAATGAGCTCTTCCATTTCGCGGCGTGAACCGATGCCTGCATCAGCCAATAACTTATGTAGCTTAGGCATCAGTAATTCGCTTTGCAAATACTTGCCTAAACGTTGCTCAGTGCGCGCTGTTTGACTTAAATATGACAAGTCGGCGTCATCGGCAGGAGACGATTGTGAATCAATATTCGCTTGCTCAACTGAATCAGAGCCTGTTTCTAAAGCTGTCACAGAGTGGCTAGTGCTCGCATTATCTTGCGGCCCAGTAACGCTCGCCTCAAACCCGTGTGATTTAGGTGCAGGTTCATTACGACGACGGCGAAATGGGGTGCGAAGTTGTCGGTGACGTAGTTTTGAATCAGTCGCGTTTTGTTCCGTCATCGCTGTAGTGTTTGTCTCATCGTTAGACTTATTAGAGTCTGAATGGTCAGCGACGTTTAAATTATTATTTTTAGCAACCTGCGCCTCAATATTTGCACTTATTTCAGGTGCAGGTGCAGGTGCAGCAGAATCATTCGTTTGAGTGGCTTGATCTGACTCGACTGACTTTACTGTTTTAACCGCACTAACTGTTTTGGGTGCCTTAGTTGCTTTAGGTGCTGTCGTATCTTGATCAGCCTTAATCAGCTTAGGTGTCTTGACTGTTTTAAGTGCTGGCGAACCTTTATTAGCTTTGGCCGCCTTAGCCACCTTAATTGTTTCAGGTTCTGACGTTTCTTGATCTAACTTAATACTTTCAATTACCTCGACTGTCTTAGGAACTGGCGTTTCATGATCAGTTGCAGCCACCTTAACTACCTTAACCACTTTAACTGCTTCATCAGCTTTAACTACTTTAACTGTCTTAACTGCTTTGACTGGTTTAGGTGCTAGCGTTTCATAATCAACTGCAGCTACCTTAACTGCCTTAGCGTTCTTGACTGCAGCTTTAGCAACTGGCTTTTCTTGTTTTACTTTAACCGCCTTAACTGTCTTGGTTGCTTCAACAGCTTTTACTGACTCAACTGCCAAAGCAACGTCAATATTTTGAATTTCCTTGGCCGCTTTAGAGGCTTTAGGCGCTTTGGGTAAGATTTTTGTTTCAGTCGGATCAGACTTAGCTATTTTGATTTTGCTAACCCGTGTAGAACTTTTTTTAACCGCTTTAACAGCTTTTGTTTGTGAGGCCTGAACCGAATCAACTGATTCCAAACCTGTTTGTGATTTTTTATTCATAAATGACGATCTTCTAATTTTGATTGTTCTGATAAGTTTTCTTCAAGCACGAGGCTCTCTAATTCACTTTCGGTGGTTGTCGTGTTGGTTTCTTGATCAGCAGGTGCGCTGGCAAACCCCAATAATGCGTCTGAGGTTTCGACCTCAGGTGTTGTTACGGGCGGCAGTTCATCTAGGGCATGCAGTCCTAAATCATCTAAAAACTGACGCGTTGTACCTAATAACCCTGGGCGACCAGGACCGTCGCGGTGACCAATCACTTCTATCCAGCCGCGTTCTTCTAACGTTCTGATGATTTGGGTGGAAACCGTCACACCCCGTATGTCTTCAATATCACCGCGCGTGACGGGTTGCTTCCAAGCAATAATTGCAAGGGTTTCAAGCACCGCACGCGAGTATTTTGGGGTTGGCTCGGGGTTTAGCCTTTCTAAAAACCGCTGCATCGAGGTGCGACTTTGGAAACGCCAACCTGAAGACACCTCAACTAATTCAAGGCCCCTATCTAGCCAACATTGTTGCAGCGTTTCAAGCCAAACCTTAATTTGTTCAGGTGCGACTTCTTCATCACCAAAGAGCTTGTGAAGAGAATTAACAGACATGGCTGTCGGTGCGCACAATAGCGCCGTTTCGATGATTTTTATTGCATCTTGTTCGTGGGTCATCTTACTTACTGATACCTATGTGACTTTAAATGATTCTTTAAATGAATTTAAGTACTAAATTTTGAACCGCTTTTTGAACCGCTTGCGAACATACTAAAAGTTTGCTATAATTTTTGACTCAGACGCGGGGTGGAGCAGTCTGGCAGCTCGTCGGGCTCATAACCCGAAGGTCGTAGGTTCAAATCCTGCCCCCGCAACCAAATTCTTTAAACCGGTCAAGTTGTAAATTGTTCTTTGTCGGTTAAGTATAATTTTTAAAGTTTTAATTTTAAGTTCCAATTTAGCCAACCTTCACCGGTTGGCTTTTTTGCTTTTAAGCTTCAACACAAAAATTCGATGAAGTTAAAAAACATTAATTTAAATAACAAAATTTTGTTAACACAAACAAAAAAACCTAAGCTACTAGCAAGGCGAAAACTTTTTCGATGTGATCGATTTGGCGATGTCTGCAACGCTTAAAGGTGATTAAAACAATAATAAAAGTTTTAAAAACGCGCGCAAAGTAAGTGATGAGTGAATGACTGAAAAATAAAAATAATTTAACCCAGACCGGTTGACACCATCAAAGCCATTAGATTAGTTTAACTGATACTAGGCTTAATCAACTAATTTAAAACTTGTATTCGTTGCATTCGTGCACAAATAACCACCAAAACGGTACCTTTGTGCCAAAAAAGGGGCGTGCTTTAAGGTTTGAACTAAAGAATCAGGAGTTTTTGAGTAAGTTGCTATATAAACAATTGAGACTTTAGGTTCTTTTTTAGTTAATACAGCCATAAATAAACGTCGTAGAGCATCCGCTAATGGCGACTTTAAAGCGCAACACAGGCACTGCCCCTCTACTGTTAACAGTTCGTCTGCTGGCAAGGTTTGAAACCTTAGGTGCTCAGGCCAACCTGTTGGGCGTTCAAAAGGAGCCATCACTGAAGTGACACAAGCCAACGATTGCTTGATTGATAAGGCCCAAGCGCAAAATTCCTCGGGGTTGGATCCGTTCAAAGCATTCGCTTCTATGCGCCGATCAAACTTTGGAAAATGAAGACCAGACATATGTTGTAAGTACCAGCGCAGTGGCCCTAGGCGTTGAAGCCAAAACTTTAACGTCATGTTTGGAATCAAAAAAGCTTGTATTATACTGGGCGATATCTTTTTAACTAAGCGCAATTCATGCCAACTCTAATTCCAAAAATTCTTTCTCACCTTTAAAAATATTTCTAATTTAAAGGCACAAAACAGAATGTCTTGCGCCAAATTGGGATAAATAAAACAAAGAAATGCACCTTAATGCGGCCTGCAAGGTAAAAAAAGAAGTGCCTTAGCGTCTATCTGATAGCAAGCCATCAGCCGAATAGCGCCCGGCCCCAAAAGAAGCGATCATTAGGTAAGCAGCAATAATCGCAAGGTTTTTATAAAATTGAGGTTCGTTAAAAACGGGGTTAATACCCGCCCAAAAGGGGTGACCTAAATATGTAACCGGTATCAGCCACAAGACCACTAACAAGGCTGACACACGCGTTTTAAAACCCACCAACACAGCCATGCCGATTGCCAATTGAAAAATGGCATTTGCGTAAGCAAACCACATTGGCGCAACACCGCCTTGAGCGAACAAGAACATAAACCTAACTGTTGCTGGGTTGTTAATAAAGTTATTAACATCCGCAAGCTTATCTATGCCGTAGAGCACCATGATGGGTGCCATTAAAATTCGAGAAACTAAAAGTGTTAAGTTATGCATCATATATAGCTTGCCTTGATTCTCAGTCTGATCTTAAGTCTGAATATGAAAAAGAAAAAGAAAAAGAAAAAGTAATTAAAATATGGTAATAATTACCCAAAAAATTAAGAAATTAACATTCAAAAATCAATGTTTAGGTGAATCTATATTTACCTAACTGTCATCATTCATAACGTGGAATAACCTTGCCTGGGTTAAAAATATTTGACGGGTCAAGCGCATTTTTAATCGCTTGCATAACCTCGAGCGTGTCACGACCGTGCTCGGCTTCCATAAACTGTAGTTTATGTAGACCAATGCCGTGTTCACCGGTACAGGTACCATCGGCTTGAATAGCCATGTCGACCAGATCATGATTCAAACGCTCTGAAGCTTCCCACTCCGTTTGGTCATTGGGGTCAAGCAGCATTAAGACGTGAAAGTTGCCATCGCCCACATGGCCTACGATGGTTGTGGGAAAACTCACTTTTTCTAACCATTCAGTTGTCTTATCGATGCAATGCGCTAAACGTGAAATTGGCACACACACATCAGTTGTACTGACACGACAGCCTGGCCGTAATTGAAGCCCTGCAAAATAAGCATTGTGTCGCGCTGTCCAGAGGCGGTTACGATCTTCTGGGTGTTCAGCCCAAGCGAAATCAGTACCCCCAGCCTCTCGAGCAATCTCTTGAACCGTTTGAGCTTGCTCTTTAACGCTTGCTGGGGTGCCATGGAATTCAAATAACAATAAAGGCGACTCTTGCAGCGTGAGCTTGCTATATATATTGCTGGCACGAACCGCATCAGTGTTCATCAACTCAACCCGTGCGACTGGGACACCCATTTGAATGGTTTGTATGACACAGTCAACCGCGGCATGAACAGATGGAAAGTTGCACACCGCCGCGCTGACCGCCTCAGGTTGAGGGTAAAGTCTGAGTGACACTTCAGTGATAATACCCAGCGTGCCTTCGCTACCCACATATAAACGGGTCAAGTCGTAACCCGCAGAAGATTTTCTGGCACGGCGAGCCGTGCGAATAACTTTACCTTGAGCTGTCACTACTTCAAGCGACAGGACGTTTTCACGCATGGTGCCATAGCGCACGGCATTAGTACCTGAGGCGCGCGTGGCAGCCATACCCCCTATAGAGGCATCGGCGCCTGGGTCAATCGGGAAGAAAAGCCCAGACGTACGTATTTGCTCATTTAACTGTTTGCGACTGATACCCGGCTGAACCGTGACCGACAAGTCTTCAACATGCAGTGCCAAAAGTTTATTCATGTTTGAAAAATCAAGGCTGATACCGCCTTCAACGGCCAGCAAATGCCCCTCAAGCGATGAGCCTGCGCCATATGGAATAAGGGGCACTTGATGGGTACAGCATTGATTCACAACAAACACAACATCATCAGTTGACTCGGCATATACCACCGCGTCTGGCAACATCATGGGAAACGGCGACTCATCTCGACCATGGTGTTCACGAACCGACACCGCAGTATTAAAACGAGACCCAAACCGTTCTTGTAACGCTTGCAACATGTCGTTTGGCAATGGTTTGCGTAAACATTGCTGAATGAGGTGATTACCCATGAACTTACTCCAAAGTTAACCTGAATTTAGCCTGAAATAGAAACAATAGGAAGGTATTTTTTAATCGCACTGTTAAATATTATCTGTTTAATCATCACGATTATTGTCTATCAAATTAATCCCTCTCAATAAAACATTTTCCTGGTAATTTACCCAAAAAAATCTTTACACTCACAATGACTATAAATTCGTATACTACGCATTACCTAAAATCTTGAAATTCACATCATGTCTGTTGATCAAATCAATCATGTATTGGCCATGTGCGCGACTATTTCTTTTGCAGTGACAGGTGTTTTGGCACTGGCAGACCGCCGCGTTGATTTCTTTTCTGTTGTCGTTATAGGCGTAATTACTGCCGTGGGTGGCGGCCTGATGAGAGATGTTTTGTCGGGTAGAAAAACCTTGTTAATGAGCGATGAGGTCTATGCCGTGCCTGTGACGCTTGGCATTCTGACCATGTTAGTTACGTTTCACTTTTTTCCTGATTTAAGAGCTGAATCGCTGCTGGGTGGCACCATCGTTGCCTTTGGGTTACGCTCAGCTGCAATTTACTGGGAATGGCGTTTACCGGCCTGGTTCACAAGCGGCCCTCGGTGAACAACTTTTATTAATAAGTACAACCATTAAATAAGGTATTTAAACATGTCCAAAATCACCACAAAAGGCTATTCAGTATTACACGACCCCCTTATCAATAAAGGCTCAGCATTTACTGCCAAAGAGCGTAAAACCACCGGTTTAGAGGGTTTACTGCCCCCCCGCGTTGATACGCTAGAGCTACAAGTCGCTCGCGTTCATGCTGAACTTGAGATGCTAGATTCAGATCTGCAGCGCTACTTATTTTTAATGGATCTTCAAAGCCGCAATCAAACCTTATTTTTTGCCATCATCATGAGTGACCCAGCGCGCTTTATGCCCTTGGTTTACACACCAACCGTAGGCGAAGCATGCCAAAAGTTTGACCATATTTTTAGATCTGCTCGGGGTGTATATCTGCCCATTACCGCTAAAGGTCGGGTCAAAGAATTATTACAAAACTGGCCGCAAAAAGACATTCGATTTATTGTCGTCACAGACGGCGAACGCATTTTAGGTTTGGGCGATTTAGGCGTGGGCGGTATGGGCATACCCGTCGGTAAATTAGCACTCTACACTGCGGTAGCTGGTGTACCGCCAGAGCTCACATTACCCATCACCCTTGATGTCGGCACTAACAATCAAGCTTTGCTCGACGACCCGTTATATCTAGGTTTAAACCAACAAAGAGTTCGCGGTAAGCCGTACGATGATTTTATTGAAGAGTTTGTTGATGCGGTACAAAAGCTATACCCAAAATGCTGTTTACAGTGGGAAGACTTTGCAAACTTTAACGCAGTGCCAATTCTTGCCAAGTACAAAGATAAAATTTGCACCTACAACGATGATATTCAAGGCACAGCGGGTATTGCTTTGGCTGGCATTTATGGTGCACTTAGAATTACGGGCCAAAAGTTAGTTGATCAGCAGTTTCTATTCATGGGTGCAGGGTCTGCGGCTACGGGTATTGCTGAACTGATAAGCCTTGCTATGGTCAGCGAAGGCTTAACCATCGCCCAGGCGCGTGCTCACATTACCTTGTATGACATCAATGGCTTGGTTGATTCGTCACGCAAAGATTTGGCTGCATTTCAAAAACCTTTTGCAAAAAAATATAAGCCTTGCACATCGTTCGTTGACGCCATCAAACAAATCAAGCCTACAGGTATTATTGGTGTGAGCACCGTACCCAAGTTGTTTAATCAACCTGTTATTGAAGCCATGTCGGCCATTAATGACCGCCCTATTATTTTCCCCTATTCAAACCCAACCTCGCGCTCAGAGTGCACGGCTGAAGAAGCTTATAAATGGTCTAAGGGTAAAGCGATTTTTGCAAGTGGTAGCCCGTTTGACCCCGTTACTTTTATGGGCAAGACATTCATTCCTGGTCAGGGGAACAATGTTTACATTTTTCCGGCGATGGGCATGGCGGTACTGGCTACGCAATCTACTCGCGTCACGCAAGAGATGTTTATTGTGGCGGCTAAGGCTGTTGCTGAGCAGGTCACACAAGAAGAGCTCGACTCTGGCCTGATTTACCCCCCTCAGTCACAAATTCTTGATGCTTCACTACACACCGCAGCCAAGATTGCCGAGTATATTTTTGATCAAGGTTTAGCTCGCGTTAAAAAGCCCAAAGACATTGAAGTTCATATTCGCCAAATGGCTTACAAACCCGTCTATGAGTCGTGATGCGCTAAAAAACGTTTGGCAGGCTGCGTCGCTATTACATACAAATGGCCAAACGACCCAACGGGTCATTCTTGATAGCACGCGTTTGGCACAGACTTATGGTGTAGACATTGAGATTTTGCCTCAGTGGGACGACATCATTTGCCGTAGTCGTGCGCACCGTACTGACAGCACTGACGCGCGCGACTGGCAAACCGACATCATTAGTTTTCGGCCTGCCGGGATTGACATGAACAAGGTGGCGCTGACCAATCAAGTGATTGATCGAGTATGCGCCAACCCTGATCGTTTGCAGCCCGGCCGTATCGAATCAGTTACCAAAGAACTCGCTTCAATTGCTGCGTTAAAACCCAGCAGCAACACTCGGTTTGTATTGATGGCTGGCTTCGGGGCAGCAGCCCTTGGGGTGATTTTTGGTGTGTCAGACCCACTTGTATTGGCACTGATATTTTTAACAGCTGTGGTTGGTGCGGGCGCACGCCGTGCACTGGTTAAGATGAGTGACAATTTACTGGTGCAACCTTTGGTTGCAGCGTTAATTGCTGGCCTTTCTGGGGGTTTCGCACAACATATTTTTAATGATGGCGGACTTCAATTTATTATGATTGCTCCCTGTATGATTTTGGTGCCTGGCGCTCACATATTAAATGCATCATTAGATTTAACACGCGGCCGACTCGGTTTAGGGGTCAGTCGTTTAATGTATTGCATACTCATTTTACTGGCTATTTGCGCCGGGCTTTTGCTAGGTTTAACCGCTACTGGCGGCACGCTGGCAAGCGGTATAGCGAACGCTAGCACACCGCTTTGGTTAGATATTATTTCAGCAGGTATTGCAGTGATGGCCTTTGGTGCGTTCTTTTCTCTACCTTGGCTTATGCTGATTGCCCCCGTTACGGTTGGCATGTTGTGTCACGGTAGCCGCTGGCTGATTATAGAAAATGGGGGTGGCACCGCGCTGGGCACACTGATTGCCTGCATGATTGCCGGCACAGCTATGACGATACTCGCGCGTGCATTAAAACTACCCTTTGCAGCCCTGGCCTTTGCCTCGGTCGTGTCAATGATGCCAGGTATTTTTATTTTTAAATTTGCTGATGGCCTAATTAATATTTATCTGGCTGGCGATGCGGCAACTCTGCCCATGCTCACCGATATGGTGGCACACGGCACAGCAGCATTATTAATCGTTTTAGTGATGACCTTTGGTTTGATTGTGCCCAAAATGATGATTGAGGGCATGACATCTAAGTTTGGTCGTAAGGCTTAGGCAAAGGCGCTTTAATGATACGGGTTGGCTTACTAATTGCCAACCCGTTTGAACATAATGGCATCATCGTTTATTTAAGTGTCATAGTGCACCCCAAACCTCGACAATCAGAGCTGAAAAATGTAAAGCCTTAAAACCCAAACGAATAGCTTAGAAATGCTGCACGGGTATTAATGCCCTCATATACTGATTGGCGGTAGATATAGTTTAGCGATACACGCTGTGATTTAGTAATGTCGTACGACAACCCTGCACTGAAAGTAGGCCGGTTTTTAACAGCATTTCCGCTATTATTAATTGAGGCTAAACCATTTAGACCAGACACCGTTAATGTGGTGTCTAGGTTGTTTAAATCAGACTCTATACCTGCACTGGCCAATACTGCCCAACCGTGACCCAGCTGGTGACTGGCCGCCACACCCGCTAAAAGCGTTGCGAACTCGGTGCGTACACCACTGTAAAACAAAGCAGCTTTCACCTGATCTGAAACGCTTTTGGTATAAACAGATGATTCACCTTGCGTATACCGTAACCCTACATACGGCGACACCAACGTTTGATTGCCCCACTTAATACCGTAGCTCGTAAGCAGTTGCACGCCCTGCCCCGTTAAAGTTGAAGCGCCTTGACCTGGATCAGTATCGTTAATAGTTTGTCTTTTAATGATTGCGTTTTGTTGACCATAAGCAGCCGACACCCGAACTGACACACCTGAGTTATCAACGTAAGCACCCACTCTAACATTGGGGTTGATGCGGTATGCTGCAACCAACATAGCCGCAGTACTGTCTGTAGAAGCTGAATTAACTGAATCGTATCTTGCCCCACCTGACACACAAACGCCATGCTGATCGAACACTTGGCAATCGTAGGTAAAGCGATGCGCTACTGCTAAATTGCTAGCTTTAAACCGGCACAACGTAGCGCTTTTCGACTTGACGAGCTAGCAACACAACAATTGAAACCAATGCCAAGTAAACGATACCAGCAAATAAGTAAGCTTTGAAGAACTGAAAATTGGTAGAAGCTAACTCTTGTACGCGTGCAAAAAATTCAGTGTATTGAATCAAAAAGGCAACTGAACTATCTTTGATGTTTGAGATTACTTGATTGGTTAAGGCGGGAATTGAAAACCGAATAACTTGAGGCAAAGTAATGAATTTGAAAATCTGTAACGGCTTAAACCCTTGTGCGTTGGCCGCCTCGAGTTGTGTTTTATCTAAACCGTTATATGCCGTTTTCAGGTAAGCGGCATTGTAGGCCGCCACATTCATCGTAAAACCAATGAACGCCACCGTAAAGGGTGACAAGCGCACGCCCCACTGGGGCAAACCGTAATACATTAGAAACAGCAGCACAATTAAAGGCATGCCAATAAAGAACGAGATATAACCATTCGTGACATGGCTCACAACTCTATTTTTACTAAGGGTCAAATAAAACACCACAATACCTAGCAACAAGCCCGACACACTAATCGAAGCGGCTAACTGCAACGTGTTGACCAAGCCAGACAGAATTAAAGGCATCTGTTCAAGCAAGTCTCGCTGAAAAGAAAACCACCCGTTCATGCAGGCTGTTCCGTCTGGCCAAAGAAGGCTTGAATATCTGCGTCGGGGTGTTTTTTTAAGTTCTCAATGCGATCATTAGCCCGAATGACACCTTGATCTAAAAACATCACTTCATCAGCAATATGAGAAGCCAAATTTAAATCATGCGTCACACAGATCATAGTGATGCCGTCTGCATGCAAACGATTGATTAAACCTGCCACATCTCTAGACATAACCGGGTCTAATGCTGAAGTGGGTTCGTCTAGCAATAAGACTGCAGGGTTCATAGCCAATGCACGCGCTATCGCCACGCGTTGCTTTTGACCACCTGATAATTGTGATGGGTATTTATCTTGATGAGCTGACATTTCAAAATGCGAAAGTTCATGCAACGCTTTTTCTTTTGCCTCAGATTTACCGATGCCTTTAAGCTTAATCAGGCCAAGGGTTACGTTATCAAGAACTGATAAATGACTGTATAAAGCAAACTGCTGGAATACAAAACCAATTTGTTGGCGAAGTGCCCTAACATCAACATTCGGCCCTAAAACTTCTTTTCCCTTAAAGAGAATTGAGCCTGATGTGGGTTCAATCAATCGATTTAAACATCGTAATAATGTCGACTTACCCGAGCCTGAAGCACCCATTAAAACTTTTACATCGCCCTCAATAATATCTAAATTAATATTTGACAGAACTGTTTGGTCATCAAACACTTTAACCAGATCTCTGACTTGAATTAACGCCATGTGAGAGCCTCGACTAAAGAAAATTTACTCAGCACCATGTGATACTCAGCTTTAAAATTGATCATATTCATACCGATCTCAACCCGGGTATTTCATAACGCTTACTCAACATTTTGACGCCAAATAAACAAACACGGTAAATGACAAAGTACATGATGCCCGCTGCCAAATAGACTTCAATACCTTTTAGGGTAGTTGCGGTTAACGACATGGCCTGTTTGGTCATTTCGGGTATGCCAACGGTGTATGCGAAAGGTGAGTATTTCAATACCGTGGTGAATTCGTTCACCATACCCGGCACCGCAAAACGCAGCATTTGAGGCAGTTCAATATAGACTAGGGCTTGCAAACGCGTCATGCCCATTGCTTGGGCTGCAATAATTTCTGTTGAGTCGATTGAGTTAAAGGTGCCCCTAAAGACTTCAGCTAAATAGGCTGAGGCTACCAACCCCAAACTAAGTGCCATTGCCATCAAAGGTGGCACCTTGAAGCCAATACTTGGCAAACCAAAATAAACGAGGAAAAGTAGAACCAAAACCGGAACACCTCGAAATACATAGGTGTAGAAATCTATTGCCAGGGTTAAAAATGGCAACTTTAGCCGACGCAAACTTGCGACACACAAACCTACAATAAAGCCTGTTGTAGAGCAAACTAAGGTCACTAGAACAGTATAGAAAAGCCCATGGGTTAATTGAATCAGAATGTCAAAAAAACTCATGGGCTTGTCTGTATTAGTAAGTGAATCGTTAAGCCGCGTTGCACTGCGCACTTGAATGCTAATGTTTTTGAAATTAAAAAATCATTACTTAAATCACTGCCTAAAACGAATTTATTATTAAATTGCAACTAATCAATTAATTGTAATTTATAAATCAACAGATCACTTCATCCACTTATCTAAAATAGCTTTGATTTTTTCTGGGCCTAATTCAACAAGATATTTATCAAAATCATCACGCAATGCGGTAGCCCCTTTAGCAAAGGCAAAGCCAAGTTTGTCAAAGCCTTTAAAAACATAGCTACTTTGTAAAGGTAACTTTAATTTATTTTCATAATTTAAAAGCACGGGCTCTTCAATGAAAGCTAAATCAATATTACCATTTTGAAGATCGGTTACCACTTCTGCATAAGACGGGTAGAGCTTAACCTGACTTAGTGAGTAATAGCCTTTGGGCTCAAGGTCATTTTTAATGAGGTCATTGTAAGCCATACCGCGTGGATAACCGATGGTATATTGTTTAAGCTGGCTTAAGTCTGTAATTTTAATATTTTTATCTTTCATACTAACTAAATGCCAAGCATTATCGTAGTAGGGTTGAGAAAAGTTCATCGCTTCTTTGCGTTTATCGGTAATTGAAATACCAGAAAAAGCAACGTCAGCCTGACCACTCGAAACCGCACCTAACATGCCCTGCCAATCGTAAGGGGTTACTTTGAAAGTACATTTGCGTGAATCGCAATAGCCTTTAAAAATATCCATATCGGCACCAACAATTTGGCCTTTATCATCAAACAACATGGGGGGCGATGAAGGTGAAACCGCCACCTTAATTTCTTTTTTGTCAGACGAATCTGAACAAGCTGCTAAGCCGAGTGAAAATAAAACTGCGGCGAGTACCCAAAGCAAGCGTTTCATAGCGGTGGTGGCCCTTGATAAGTTAATTGTCTCTATTAAACAAATTTGATCAGCATAGGATATTAACTCGAATAGGCGATTTCAAGAACGAAGTTCAAATAATGAGGCGTGATGCTATTTAAAGTCAAACGCCTCTGGTGTGAACATTTCTGCTGGGCATTTAAATCCCATACTTTTTCTCGGTCTGGTATTTAGTTTCCATGCGATTTCGTTTATTCCTCGCTGCCAAGGACTATGCCGGTCTGCAAAGTAAACTTTCACACCAGTGGCCAATGTCAACTTTTCATGAACTGACATCTCTCGCCCTTGATCAAATCGCCTTCCCAGTGCCCCGGCACCAATCTTTCATCAACTTCTGGTGGGCGGTCGTGAATGCTTACCATGTCAGGAATCTTGCCTCGACGGTCTTCTCCTCTGGCCTTAGGACGTCTCTTTACATGACCATGGTGCAACCATCCCACGACTTCTGTGCGCAACTCTCCTCGGGGCATGGCATAGATGGCCGTATAGATAGATTCGTGAGAAATTTGAAGGTCAGGTTCGTCAGGGTGCGCAGACTTAAGTGTGCCCGCAATTTGCTCTGGGGAATATCCCCTTTTCAAATCATTGCAGTCTTCCAACCAAAGTGCGTTGTTAGAGACCAACCGTTTGACAACTCGAGGCTTGGTCGTCAACTCATTAGCTCGATATTGTGCACAAACAGCTTGATAGCCGCGGCTGACAGAGGGCCGCCATCTGGACCTCACTTTTGCGGGCTTAACCCAACCATTTCGATACAATTCACGAGTAATGGTCGATGCACTTCTAGAGAGCTCTAGAGCGATTTGAGCGCGGCTTATGTTACAAAGAAATTTTTTTGACGTATGATGGACATTATTTTTGCACCACCCTATAAATCTTGCATTTTTTAATAACTAAAAGGAACTCGTCATGTGTAAGTTTTGTTCATTTACATTTTCACACCACGTTGTACCAAATCAACCCGCTTCAAAAGGGCGCCGTTCTTTGTTGGGTCTTTTAGGTGCCATGCCACTGGCTGCTACATTTGCTTCAACTGGTGTGCAAGCTTCAACCGATGTACCCAAGCCTAAGAACGTTTTATCACCTGATGCAGCGCTTGCAAGATTGATGGCAGGTAATGAGCGTTATGTCAACGGCAAGTCGCTACCCATTAACTTCGATAAAAAACGCGCTGTTTTAACAACCGGGCAAAACCCTTACGCATGCCTGTTAAGTTGCGCAGACTCAAGAATTGGGCCTGAGTTTTGCTTTGATGAAGGTCGTGGTGATTTGTTTGTTACCCGCGTTGCGGGCAACTTTGTGACGCCAGATATTTTGGCTAGCCTTGAATACGGTACAGCGGTGCTTCAGTCACCCCTTATTATGGTACTGGGTCATACAAGTTGCGGAGCGATTGGTGCCGCTGTGCAAGCCTACACAGAAAATGCCGCGTTCCCTGGGCATATTCAGTCATTGACTACAGCGCTGGCACCTGCTGTACGTCAAGCGGTCAACGACAAAGCGACTAACGTCGTGCAAGCGTCAACACGCATCAATATTCTTCAAAATGTACGCACCTTACAAGAATCAAACCCTCTGATCAGTCAGCGTGTCAAAGAAGGCAAGCTTAAGATTGTTGGCGGGCTTTATCACCTTGATACCGGTCGCGTAGAGCTGGTTTCGTAATACGAACCGTGAACTAACAAGTTGTTCATTACGATTTAGACCCCTCAGCTTTACTCAAAGCCTTTGAGGGGTCTATTGATAAATCAGCGCTCGAAAACTACGGTGTTTCAGGTAATGCCATGATAACGTTGTGTGCGTCCATCACCTGAATCTTTAAAGCTTTGGCCTTAATGTCTAAAACATGACTGCCATGCTGACAATCATTAGACAAGAAATGCATGTGATAACCCGGAATATTGAACGTGCGAGCATAAGCCGGTGACCAAAACCCCATCAAGATGCCTGAACAATTCAACCTAAACACTCAAAACTAGCTCAAAACTTATGTTTACCGTAAACTGAATTATTGCATTTCGGTCGGCCTTTTTGTTCGATCGCAATTTGCCTAGCTATTGTTGCCATACTCCCTATTCAAGTGAGATCTCCTCAGCAATGTTGCGCTTTACATCTTTGTTTTTTTTTCTATTACTAACTTGGGTAATGGGCACATCACTTTCAAGTGCTCAGACTCAGGGCGCCGAGTTGCCTCCTTCCACAACGCTTGCAACACCTTATACAGTTGGGCAGGCAGAGCAAAAGGTGCTACGCGCAGGTTGGTACCCCTGGGACCCCTATCAATACCAAGTGACTAAAAATGGCGTCACTCGACTGACTGGCCTTGATGTTGAGATACTCAAAGCTATCTTCGAAAAAATGGGTTATTCGTTAAACTTTGATGCGGTTTCGTGGAATCAGCACCAAATTGACATAAAAAATGGTTTGAGAGACATCGCTGCAGGTGCTTTCAAAAGCGATAAACGCAGCCAGTACGCCTATTATTCTGACGCTTATCGCACCGAAAAAGATGTGATTTATGTGCGAGAAAATGACGCCACAAATTACAGCTTTAAAACAATTAAGCAATGGGTTCAATGGCTTAATGACAGCAAAACTCGGCTTGGCGTGGTGAATGGCTTTTTTTACGGGTCAGAGATGATGTCGTTTATCAACGACCCAGCCAACGCCTCACGTATTGTGCGTGTGGGCAACGACCAAGAAAACTTGACTAACCTGCTTAACGAAAAAGTTGACGCCATACCGATTGATGAGTTGGTGGGTGATACGTTAGTCTGGCGCAATAAATGGCAAGGCCAAGTAAAAGAAGTCGGCATTCCGATCTTTTCTGGCGGTATTCACGTGATATTTAGCAAGGCCACCACGAGCCCGGCCATGGTGGCTGCGTTCAATGAAAACCTAAAGACCTTGCTTGAGACGGGTCAGTACCAAAATATCGTTCGCAAATACTTATTACCCGTCATGCTCGGTGTGACATCTGGACAATGGTGGTTTCTGGCTGTTGATATCATTGGCACAATCGCTTTTGCCATGTCTGGAGTGTTGTTAGCACATCGAGGCAGGTACAGTGTTTTTGGGGCACTGGTTCTAGCTGCCATGCCTTCAGTTGGCGGAGGCATCATTCGCGACGTGTTATTGCAACGCGAAACTTTATCTGTACTGAAATCACCCCTTTATTTGTTGCTCATCTTTGCGACTGTTATTATTTTCTATTTTATTTTTAGAGTTAAAAATCATCTAATATCAACACGTTCAATAGATTCAACAGGCACAGATGACCGTGTTGACACCTACCAAATCGGTCATATAAGCAATCATTCTGCCGTGGCGTTTTTTGATGCAATTGGGCTTGCGGCATTTACAGTCATCGGGGTCATTGTTGCGGTTGACGCGAACACTCAACCCCTTTGGCTTTGGGGCCCTTTGTTTGCTGCGCTAACCGGCGCAGGGGGTGGCATTTTGCGTGACGTGATTCGGGCTGATGTTGATAACCCGGGGCTTAAAGGGTCTTTTTATGCTGAGGTCGCCTTAATCTGGGGGTTGCTCTTATCGCTAATGCTCAATTGGTATTCAGGCTTGGAACGTTATTACCCTGACCACATCACTGCGATGGTGATTTTCGTGTTTCTTGGGGCTTTAAGCACCCGAATGTTTGTGTTCCATTACAAAATTCGCAGCCCGATGTTTTGAATCAATTAGTAGATGATGGTGTATGTCATATAGTATGAATCATATGATTCTACTGAACCCCAAGAAACTGTTGCTCAGAAAATGGACAGCCGTAACCCCCATTGCTAAACAAAAACACTTCCTCGTCTCAAAGGTAGTTGATCCGGCGCAAGTCACTGACCCAATTATATTTGTTGACACAACGTCATAAAATGTGAGAAATTATCGAAGATTAATCTTTTTATCGATAATTTAACCTTGGGCTCTAAATTTTATAAAGACATCTAAACAGAGCATCGCCACCTAAGCCGTTGTCTTAAAACGGTTTAGCCAAAAACATATTTTAAAACTTGTATCTTTTGGTGGTTGACACAAAGAACAGCATAGAAAGTCTATGACAAAAGTCTAATGTGTTGACAGCAACAACCAAATAAGCAAGTAGATCAAAAAAAACGAGACGATTTGTGCTGAATAAAATTTTTACACGCAGTTTTTATCGAACACAAAATCTGGTACTTGCTTTAGCAGTATCGTGCTTGGCTGTTTTAGTGGTGTTGCCTGTCGGGTCATTATTAATCTCTAGTTTCTGGGGCGAGTCTGGGTTAACACTTGAGTTTTTTAAAGAGGCGTTTTCTAGTCGGCTTTATTTAATGCCCTTGTTGAATTCCTTAATGCTTGGCGCCTGGACAGGGCTGTTTAGCGTACTAATTGGTTTGCCTCTAGCTTGGGCAGTCGCCAGAACCAATATGCCTGGTAAAAAACTGGTGACGATCACTGCAGCATTGTCTTATTTGGCGCCCCCATTTTTAACCTCTATCGCATTTGTTAACCTGTTTAGCCCTAATGCTGGCACTTTAAATGTTTTGTTTAGAGACGTCTGGGGTATGCCATGGCTGACTTTCAATATTTTTTCAATGTCCGGATTGGTGCTGGTAACTGTACTCCATACATTTCCATTTATTTTCTTACTAGCTAGAAGCGCCCTGCAATCAGTCGATGCTTCATTCGAAGAGTCTGCCCAAATACTCGGAGCCGGTAAATTTCGTACCGCTATTTCAATCACTGCACCGCTTGTAGCACCCGCCGTTTTATCTGGCACTTTACTGGCATTTGTCAATGCAATTGCGCTGTTTGGGTCGCAAGCCATTATTGGTTTACCCGCTAGAATCGTGACACTACCCACAAGAATATATTCTTTGTTTGATTACCCCCCTGAATACGGCTTAGCGTCGGCGTTATCACTCATATTTATTATCATCACAATCACCGCACTCTATTTACAAAGAAGCTATTTAGCAAGGCGATCATTTATAACGTTAGGTGGCAAGGGTTCAAGAACTCAACTGATTGATCTAGGTATTGGGCGCTGGTTCTTATTATTTTTAGGGCTTGTCATCTTCTTTGTTGCCATTATTTTACCGTTTGGTACCTTAATTGCTGTTTCGCTGTCTGACTCTTGGGGCCTTGATTTTTGGAAAGGGCTCACCCTCAAGCACTATAAATTCATTATCTTCGATTACGATGTGACGCAACGAGCGATCGTTAACAGCCTTTATTTGGCAACATTAGCCGCATCTTTTGCAATTCTGATTGGTGGGCTAGTGAGCTGGATAGATATAAGAACAAAACTACCAGGTCGTAAAGCCCTTGATTATGCTGCACTCATACCTTTAGGCTTGCCAGGCATTGTGATGGCTGTCGCACTGATACGTTTTTGGTTACAAATGCCCATCACGTTATATGGCACCTTAAGCATACTATTGCTGGCGTATGTAGGGCGCTATGTTCCCCTTGCCGTTCGGGCGGGAAATTCAGCTTTACGCCAAGTTGATCCATCACTTGAAGAAAGTGCGCAAATCTTAGGTGCCAAATGGTCGCAAGTGATGCGATATGTCACATTTCCGCTTATTAGGCCAGGCCTTTTCGCTGGGTGGTTATTGGTCTTTGTACCGGTTGTTCAAGAGCTTAGCGCTTCAATTTTATTGTTCAGCTCAAAAACAATGACCTTAGCTGTAGCCGTTTATAACCTCTATGAGACAGGCTATACAGAGCCTGTTGCAGCGTTAGCCATGATCAATATGTTTATTATAAGTTTGGCCATGTGGCTGGCTTATCGCATCGGTGGCGGCAGTATCGGAAAAATTTAATTGGAATTATTAATATGGCTTCTATTACCGTTCAGAACTTATCAAAATCATACGGCGATTTATCAGACGTTCCAGCTGTTAAAAATATTAACATTTCAGTTCCAGATGGTACGTTTTTAACTTTACTCGGGCCAAGCGGCTGCGGTAAGACAACAACCTTAAGGTTGCTTGCTGGTTACATTACGCCAGACTCAGGCCAAATTTTGATTGGTGATCGATTGGTTTCCTCTGCTGGTTCGGTTGTTCCACCTGAAAAACGTGGCATGGGTATGGTGTTTCAAAACTATGCCATATGGCCCCACAAAACAGTATTTGAGAACGTCGCGTTTGGCCTTAAGTTACGACGTCACGCATCAGATGTGGTTCTAAAAATGGTTGAACAAGCCTTGGATCAGGTCGGGCTTGCCGGCTACGAAAGCCGTTACCCTAATGAATTGAGCGGCGGTCAACAGCAACGCGTAGCCCTTGCCCGAAGCCTTGTCGTTGAACCAGAGATCTTATTGCTTGATGAGCCGCTTAGCAATCTAGATGCCAAGCTAAGAGAAAAAATGCGGGGTGAGCTAAAAGCGCTACAACGTCGCACCGGAATCACTTTTGTTTATGTGACGCACGATCAAGCTGAGGCTTTGGCATTATCTGATCAAATAGTTGTCATGCAGCATGGTGAGATTCAACAGATTGGTACGCCTTATGAGGTTTATGAAAAGCCTGCCAACCGTTTAGTGGCAGATTTCATGGGGCTAATGAACGCGTTTGAGGGGGAAGTTGAACCCACCAATCATGGCAAGGCAATGATGACAATTCAAAACAGCATGCCTATGGAAGTAACAGCGCCAGCAGGGCTAACCACGAAAGTTAAGGCCGAGTTAGTTGTACGCCCTGAAAATATCATCATAAAGCCTGCTGATGCTAGTGAAAAAAGTTTATCTGGAACAATCGTTTCGCATACGTTTTTAGGTAATTTAATGGAGATCATAGTTAAACTTTCATCTGGGCAAGAAGTTCGCGTTCAGTCACACCCAATGAACAAGTTCAAAGATGGTGACAATGTTCAATTGGTAATAGATACATCATCGGCTTCAGTTTTTATTTGATTGTGAATCGCTTATAAACGCCGATTTAAATAGGTACTTAGTTAGTTATATGTGTATCAGTTCAACAGCAGGTTATAAAAATTACACTAATGGAGACATCATGCTTAACATCAATAAATCATTTCCTTTTGGCAAAAAAGCTAATTCAAGTATCTATACTTGGTTAATCAAAGCTATACCCGTGTTACTAGGTAGCTCGATTTTGGCAGCCTCTGCGATGGCTGCAGACCCGATAAACGAGGCCGCAGCCAAGAAAGAAGGCAGGGTTATTTGGTACACGTCTACACCTATCAAGCAAGCGCAACAAATTGCCAATTTATTTGAAACTAAAACGGGTATTAAAGTTGAGCTTTTCCGCTCAGGTGGGTCAGCAATTTTGCGACGGTTCAACCAAGAAGTTGAGGCTGGGCAAATTGCTACTGATGTCTTGACGCATTCCGATCCTGCTGCTGCAGACAAAATGGCTGCAAAAGGGTTGTTTGTTCCCTTTAAAGCAGAAGGTTTTGATATGTTGCCTTCTGTTGCCAAAAATGCCAATGGTAGCTGGGCTGCTCAGCGTTTAAATGTGATGACTATTTATTTGCGAGCTGACAAGATTGCTGCAGCAGATAGGCCAAAGAAATGGGCCGATTTATTAGACCCTAAATATAAAGGGCAAATGGTTATGACTGACCCTTCTTTTACCTCGCTGCAAGTATCTGTAGTCGGCACCATGTCGAAAAATCGTGGCTGGGGTTTTTATGAAGGTTTACGTAAAAATGACATTATGATTGTTCGTGGTAACCAACAAGTGTCAGACATGATTAAAAAAGGCGAGCGTTTAATTGCTGTAGGCGCACTCGATTCATACGCCGCCGCTGACCGCAAAGCGGGCCATGATACTGAAACGCTTTACCCCATTGATGGTGTCTTTGTAATACCTTCACCTACTTCTGTGGTCAAGGGCTCGCCAAACCCTAATGCAGCTAAGATGTTTGCAGCGTTCAACTTAAGCAAAGAAGTTCAAGAAATTTTTCCAAGCTCAGGTGGCTATGCCGCACGTTCAGACATTGGTTCACCAAAGGGTAGCCCATCTTATAAAGATCTGACGGTCATTAACATCGATTACAAGGCTCTTGAAAAAGAAGGTAGTAGCATCAAGAAGAAATTTAATGCAATCTTTCAATAATTAACAAAATGGAGCTCTTATGAGTAACGTGACATGGTCTGGCGGAACTGAACACTGGACAAAAAAAGGCGACATTAACCTTTTTTTGTGGGAAAAAAAGGCGTCACTCGATGTGCCGTTTAAAGGAACAATATTCTTTATTCATGGCTCATCAATGGCTTCACAGCCAACCTTTGATTTATTTGTGCCAGGCCGCCTCTACTCTTCAGCCATGGACTGGTTTGCAGCCCATGGCTACGACACCTGGACCATGGATAACGAGGGTTATGGGCGGTCTGATAAACATCGTGATATTAATTTCGATATAAGTAACGGTGCTGATGACATTGCAGCAGGAAGCGAATACATTATGCAAAAAAGCCGTGCCAAATCGCTATTGATGTATGGTATTTCTTCAGGGGCTTTGAAAGCAGCATTGTTTACAGAGCGCCACCCTGAGCGCGTCGAAAAATTAGCGCTTGATGCGTTCGTCTGGACAGGCGAAGGCAGCCACACGTTAGAGCAGCGTAAGAAAAAGTTGCCCGAATTTTTGGCTCAAAATCGTCGCCCTATTGATCGTGCTTTTGTACACAGTATTTTTCAACGTGACCATCCTGACACAGTCGATCAGGTCACGGTGGAAGCTTTCGCAGACGCTATTCTTACCTTAGATGACTCTATGCCAACCGGCACCTATGTCGATATGTGTTCAAAGCTACCGCTGCTTGACCCATCAAACATTACAGTGCCATCAATTATTTTGCGTGGTGAATATGATGGCATAGCAGGAATGGATGACCTGATTGATTTCTTTAAACTGTTACCGAACATGAATAAACAGTTCAGTGTCATGCGCGGCATTTCACACGCAAGTTTCCAGCAAAAGAATTACATGATGGTTTACCATCTTCTTAATAGTTTTTTCACGATGCCTGACCCTGCCTATACGGGGTAAATCATTGTTTTAATGCTTGATCATTTCGATTGATATTAGCCAAACGAAAGCAGTCCGGTAGCCCCCAAAAGACCACCGGCTGCAAGCAACCAAAACATATGTAAACGGCTCCAAAGCACCAACGCTGTAGTGATAATTGACACCAACCAAAGTGGCCAATCATGCAAGAGGCTTGTACCTGCTGTGGCCAGCGTCCAACCCGAACATATCAGCAGAGAAACCACCACAGGGCTCATGCCTTGCTTAAAGGCCTTTACAAAAGAGCGATGCGAATTGCGATGAACCCAATGCGCGGTTGCATAAATCAAGGCACATGACGGTAACAAACTTCCCACCATACAAACAACAGCACCAAACAAAGCCAGCCAGACGCCACCCGCATTAAGCCCAACATTCCAACCGAACAAAGCAATAAACAGCAGATTAGGGCCAGGTGAAGCCTGCGCAATCACCACTGACGCACTGACTTGATCGTCAGTTAGCCAACCATGGTCAACTACCAAAAATCTACGCATTTCAGGCAATAGAACCAAGGGACCACCAACAGCAACAATAGAAAAAATCATAAAGTTCTGCAGCAAAACCCACCAATCAGACAGACTCATCGAAATTGATATCGCGCCGCTCATAGTTTGTTCTTGCGCTTAATGCAATGAAATGCATAGAAACAACCAATGACCCCAAGCCCCATCATCACGTAAATGACTCGCCAGTGTAAAAGAGAAACCGCCACAAAACTGGTCGTAGCGATCGCAGCGCAAAACTTTACCCCCATCACATTTGATTTAAGGACTTTTAAAAGTTTTACGCCTGTTGCAAGAATCAACCCTGCGGCTACAGCCCCCATACCGCGAAGTGCCTCAGCCACCTGGGGTTGATTGCCATACGTTGCGTAAAGCATCGCCAACATAAGTACTATGAAGCTGGGTACAAGAAAAATTCCTAGCACCGATACGATGGCACCGCGAGCACCAAAATGCCTCGAACCAAAAATAATGGCCATATTAATGACCGCCCCCCCAGGCATGGAACGGGCCACAGCCCAGTCATCTACAAACTCTTCTTGAGTGAGCCATTTTTTGTTCTGAACCAGACCCCGTTCAATAAAAGCGATAATGCCACCAAAGCCTTGAAGGGCAAGCAATAAGAAAAATACAAATAAGTCAAATAACGATTGTGGGGCTGGACGATTATTTGAGCTCATATTTTTATTCTTGGCATATTTAGTTTTAGATTTTAACGAATAAGCCAGCCTGACGAAACGCCAATCTAAAAATCTTGAGACAATCATCGTCATTATTATCTTAAAAATAGCGGCTGTAGGCCAGAGTCTCACAAAAAAAGAGCGCGGCGCTTATACCCACGGTTGATTTGCAAGGCCTTGTGTGCAGAATCAAACTACAATGCAGGGAATTCCTAGGGCATGTAAAACTTGAATAAGTCTTTTTTTACTGAATCACAGGCTGACGTTGTGCATCATCAGGTTGCGTTTCAGGCAGCTTCTCGAGCACGAAACTTAGGTGTTCAGCACGCACGTGGTGAGTGGGTCGGTTTTCCAGATGATGACTGCCAATTCATGCCAGACACCTTAATTGAGATCGAACGGCTAACACGCCAATCGCAGATAAGTGTGGTTACTGGCCAGACCACTGACGCATCAGGGTCACCAAATTTGTTGCGGTGGCGACAAGAACCCAAAGTTTTTACGCGTTGGACCATGTTTGGCTGCCTAGTCGAGGCAACCATGTATGTGCGCCGTGATTTGTTTCTACGAGTAAAAGGCTTCGACGAGCGTTTCAGCCCCAGTGCGCTATTCCCAGCCGCCGAAAGCATTGAACTGCTGAACCGCTTGTTTGCCGCACTTGGTGCTAAAACCCGACAAATGTTTGCCTTACGCGATTGCCGAAGTGCTGCATTTTCAGCACGATTAGTGGGTCTTTTTAAAGGCTTCTTTACAGGTGTTATGGTGATTTATTTTTCGTTCAAAACGGAATTAAAATGAAAGGCCTAAAGTACGTTTCATGGGGCGACACCACAGGCTATGCCGTTGCTGCGAAGGCTTACGTTCACGCGTTGATTGAAGCAGGTATAAACGTGACCTGGACACCGATGGTTTCTGGAAAAAAACAATACGAAACCTATCATGGAAAACAATGGCCGTGCCCAGTATTACAAACCGTTTGCAATAGAGAGATCGATTACGATACGGTTCTTATTCATACAGTACCTGAATACTACCCTGAATGTATAGCAAGAGAGCGGCCCAAAGGTCGTCGAGTATTGGGTTATACCGTTTGGGAGCTAGAACGTTTGCCTGATCACTGGCCAGCCATTCTTAACCAACTTGATGGGGTTATTGTGCCGTGCAAATGGAATGTCGAAGTATTTCGTAACTCTGGCGTTACGGTACCCATTCATGTTGTTGCGCACATCTCTCAGTTTGAGCGTTATGAAATGGTAACCGAGTCTGACCAAAAAACACTTCGGTCTCACCTTGGCAAGTATGCAGAACATGATCGTTTCGTTTTTTATTCAATCGGCTACTGGTCGAATCGCAAAGCCCCTTATTTAGCGATAGAGGCATTTTTACAGGCATTCGACGCAAATGACCCCGTTTTAATGGTTGTTAAGACCAATGCTAAAGACGTTACCCGTTGGCACCGACACTGGCGCAATGGCTTTGGTTTTTTCAACGCCTCACCAAAAAATTCTTCAGAACGTTTAGCAATACAGTACCCTGAAAGAGCTCCAGTGGTTGTCATTGCAGATGAAACCCTATCAGATGAACACATATTAGCCCTACACCAAATGGGTGATTGTTTTGTTTCGCTGGCACGCACAGAGGGCTGGGGTCTCGGTGCTTTTGAAGCCGCTCGGCTGGGTAAACCAATTATCATGACAGGTTATGGCGGTCAACTCGACTTTCTTGACCCCCAACTCGCATATCTTATTGACTATAAAATGGTGCCTGTTCATGAGCCAAATTGGCCATCAAATTACCGTGTAACTGATTTATGGGCAGAACCATCGGTAGGCCAAGCGGCTCAGTACATGCGAGATGTATTCAACAACCCTGCTCAAGCGCTTGAGCGCGCCAAGCGTCTAGCGAACGACGTTAGAGCCAAGTTTTCTCAACAAGTCGTTGTGTCCGATTTGTTGCGAGCGCTCGGTGCAAGTGGCGACATATGATTCCAAATAATTTTCATTTTGTCTTTGGCTTGCGCGTGCAAACTGAGCCTTGGGGACCATGGTGGGACCGAATTAAACCAAAGCTTAAATTGAGAAGAATAGAACCAGACCAATTCATTTCAAATTATAGTTATAAAGATGCCTCTCTAAAACCATACAAATATGCGCATCTGGAAGACATTGCTCGACTAGACATATTGCTACAAGAGGGGGGTATTTATGCTGATATTGATATACTTTTTTTGCAGCCCATACCAAAAGATTGGTTTTCAAGACAATTCATTCTTGGTGAAGAAAAACCGCACGCTGAAGAGCACGCATTATTTTTTTGTTAAAAATGTTCTTTTACCTAAAAAATATTTAGGTCTTTATTTATGGAACCATCTTTGGTTTAACCAAAAAAGAAAAGACTTTAGTTGCTTTAGCTCTGAGTTTTTGACTGCTGAATACGTTTTTTATGCAAACTCAACATATGCGAAACATGCACGTAAATTCTTACCCGAAAACATCAGTACAAATCAGATTGCATACCTTAAACAAAGAATTACTTTTCTTTGTATGTATTGGCCATGGAACTTTCGCCAGTAGCTACTCAAATTAAGAGGGCCCAAGAAGCCAAGAAATGATCTCGTATGAAAATGACTGCTTCGGCGATGATACTCTCTTGAAATGCGTGAGAATCAAGCGCTCAAAACCTTTGATGAGCATTACGCTACTTTGAATGATCAGCGCCCTATCGCCGTATTACTAACACCCGTTTTGCCCTTGCCAGGGCAGTCAGGCCGTGCGTTGCGCGCTTGGGACTGGCTTTGTCAGCTTAGCATTCACCATCGCGTTCATGTCCTAGTAGCCAGTCAAGACACACTGCCCACTTTACCCAATGATTATCCCACTGAGCAGGTCTGGCATCTCGCAACTAAAGCGACTACAGTTTCCCGTGCGCTAGGTCTGCTGTTCCCTCCCCTTTGTTTAATCTCCCATAGCATGGTTCCAGACTGGCGGCTAGCAGCAAATCAGCCGGCGCTTGAAGACTATGCACAAAACCTACAAGCACAGTCAGTTACCCAAATCGTGGTTTTCCGCCTCTATCTTCACGATCTGGCGCAAACTTTAATTGACTGCTGTCCTGATGCGGCAATAGAGCTTGACATGGATGACCTAGAATCGCGCACCCGTTTGAGCGTAGCCGGTTCACTGATGCGTATGGGGCGCTTTCGAAGTGCTGTGCGTTGGTTGGGTACAAGCGTTCAGTACGCCTTACTTGAACGGTTCATGAAGGGACATTACGATAAAATATGGCTCGCAACAACTCACGATAGGTCAAGTTTTCATACACGCCTAGGTCCTAAAGTATTACAGCGGCCAAATCGGGTTATGCAGCCTCACGCGCAGGAATTTAAACACCCGGAGGATCAATGCACCATTCGACTAATGTTTGTGGGCACACTTAATTACCCACCCAACGAAGAAGCTGTGCTCGAATTGGTCGACCATATTTTGCCAGTACTGAGGTTTCGCATGACACGGCCTTGGATATTATTTGTGATTGGTCGCCACGCTTCACCTAGGCTAGTCAATCAATTGAGTCAAATACCACAAATCAAGTTTTTACCTGATGTATCTGAACTATCAGCTTATTACAGTGCTGCCCATGTGATTGTTATACCGTTAAAGGCTGGGGGGGGCACCAAGCTAAAAACATTAGAGGCCTTTGCCAACAAGCGGGCGGTCGTGTCAACAAGACATGGCGTTCGAGGGCTAAATGCCGTGGCAGGCGAGCACTATTTGGCAGCTGAAACGCCAGCTGATTTTGCAAACGCTATTGTCAAATTAGCAGAAGATGTCACGCTGACACAACGCATTGCGCAATCTGGGCATGCACTCTGGAAGCAAGGGTTCGAGGCGAAATACAGAGATAATTTTTAGCCGGTTTTACCAGCAGCCAATAACCTGGCCCGTGGCCCGACCCAAAGCGAAAAGCCCTTTTCATCTTATTGACATCTTCTACGCATCAATAAAGAAGATTCCTATTTTCGTACTGCGCTTAGGTATGGCTCTGAGCAACCTCTAAGCCGCTTCGGCGAGCTCCTGCTGCTGACAACTTTACAGAGTCGATCAAAGTTTCAGCGGTGCGCTACTTGCCAACGTGCGTAAAAGTGCTTTTAAGATTTTGGGCGCGGCGGCAAACCTGTGTGCTGAGTCAACAATCGGCCAGATTTCAGTGTTCGTGAGACCGTTGTTGTTGCACCCGAGCTATTTTTACGGCGAGCGCTGACATAGCTACCATTTGTTTGGGGCTGGTGAAAAGGAATCAAGTGCTTTTTACCGTTACCGATCAAGTCAGCGCGACCCATCACTTTTAGGGCTTCACGCAACATCGGCCAATTGTTGGGGTCGTGATAGCGTAAAAACGCCTTGTGCAAGCGACGACGGCGGTCGCCACGAACAATATCTACTGTTTCACTTGCTCGGGTCACGCGTGCAAGCGGGTTACGTGAAGAGTGATACATTGCCGTTGCCGTTGCCATAGGGCTGGGGTAGAACGTTTGCACTTGGTCAGCTCGAAAGCCGTGGCTCTTAAGCCATACCGCCAAATTCATCATGTCTTCATCGCTGGTACCTGGGTGGGCGGCGATGAAATACGGCACCAAAAATTGTTTTTTGCCTGCCTCTGCACTGAACTTATCAAACAACTGCTTGAATTTATCGTAACTACCAATGCCCGGCTTCATCATCTTTGAAAGCGGGCCCATCTCGGTGTGCTCTGGCGCTATTTTTAAATAGCCACCAACGTGATGGGTGACAAGCTCGCGAATGTATTCAGGCGATTTCACTGCCAAGTCATAACGCAACCCAGAACTAATGAGAACTTTTTTCACACCCTTTAACTCTCGAGCGCGACGATACATATGAATCAGCGAGCTGTGATCGGTGTTTAGATTTTGACAGGCATCGGGGTAAACGCAACTGGGCTTGCGGCAAGCAGACTCAATTTCAGGGCTTTTACAACCTATACGATACATATTGGCTGTGGGGCCACCCAAGTCAGAAATAACGCCTGTGAAACCAGGTACTTTATCTCGTATATCTTCGATTTCGCGTATGACTGAATCTTCGCTTCGGCTTTGAATGATTCGACCTTCGTGCTCAGTGATCGAGCAAAAGGTACAACCACCAAAACAACCCCGCATAATGTTGACACTAAAGCGTATCATTTCCCAGGCAGGTATTTTGGTTTCGCCATCGTGACCGCCCTTCTCATCGGCATAAACCGGGTGGGGGCTACGCGCGTAAGGTAAATCAAAGACTAAGTCCATTTCAGGCGTTGTCAGTGGAATCGGCGGTGGGTTGATCCAGATATCACGCGCCGTGCGCCCTACCCCATGCGCCTGCACGATGGCACGTGCATTGCCGGGGTTCGTTTCTAAATGTAGAACTCGACTCGCATGGGCATACAAAACGGGGTCTGACTTCACTTGTTCGTAAGAAGGCAAGCGAATCACACTGCGATCACGAGGCGGAACCTTAAGCTTACCGTTGGCCTGCAAAGACGGGTTGGGTAAAAACACAAGGGGCGCCTCAGAAACAGCTGAAGTACCTTTTAGGGTGGCTTTTTGAGCAATTTTTTGAGCGCTTTTCTGATTGGCGTCTGCGGCCACTTCGCCCGCCTCGTCATTGCGAGCGCAGCTTTCACCCTGCTCTAGCGCCTGCTCGCTGATCATCAAATAGGGATTGACATGGGCCTCGACTCGGCCGGGTGCATCAACACTGGTCGAGTCGATCTCGAACCAACCTTCGGGTGACTCACGGCGAATAAATGCCGTACCGCGTATATCAGTGATTTGATGAATGGGTTCTTTCGCTGCTAAGCGATGCGCAATCTCAACCACTGCACGTTCAGCGTTGCCATAAAGCAGCAAATCACATTTACTGTCAGTCACCACCGAACGGCGCACTTTGTCAGACCAATAGTCGTAATGTGCGATGCGCCGCAATGAGCCCTCAATACCGCCCAAAATAATCGGCACATCTTTATAAGCTTCTTTACAACGCTGGGTATACACAATCGCAGCGCGATCAGGTCGCTTGCCACCGATGTCACCCGCTGTGTAGGCATCATCGCTACGCATTTTGCGGTCAGCCGTGTAGCGATTGATCATAGAGTCCATATTGCCAGACGTGACGCCAAAAAAGAGATTTGGCTTACCTAAGGCTTTAAAGGGCTCGGCGCTTTGCCAGTCTGGCTGAGCGATGATTCCGACCCTGAACCCTTGGTTTTCTAGCATGCGACCAATAACGGCCATGCCAAAGCTCGGGTGATCAACATAGGCGTCACCGGTCACAATAATGATGTCACAGCTGTCCCACCCAAGCTGAGTCATTTCGTCGCGGCTCATCGGCAAAAATGGGGCCACGCCAAAACGTGCCGCCCAGAACTTACGATAGCTGTTCAGGGGTTTAGCATTACGAGGGAAAAGGGAAACATCGGTAAAGGTAGTCATATATCGCTATTGTAGCGAATAGTAAACAGGTTAAAGATGGATTTTAACTTGAGAAAGATATGCATGTTAGCCGTGCGTTCGTCACGAATATGGGCCTCGTGGACTTTCTATAGGTCATCACGAACCTTACTTAGTAACATTTGTCGTGACATCTGTATTGAAATCTGTCTTGACATCGAGGTCATACATTCCAGATATTTACATTATCAGTTTCATGAAACAAATCAAGATATGGGCTTTGCTGCCGTTTTGAAACTTGTGTGCTCACACCGAGTGGGTCATTGCTATTTCAAAGAGTCGTGAGCCGATATTGTGGCTAAAATTTTACGTAAATTGACATGGCTTTAGCCAAATTCAAAACAATTCAGTGCATTTTCGATCAATTCTGTTTTGGTGCTAGCACTTGCATAATTAGCAAAGATAGGAACCCTAAATTGCGGCGCACGCAAAACCGGGTGCAGTTTGACTAAGGGGCTTATTTTTTCTGTTAAATGCTGAGACAAATAAGCAGACCCTGGAAAATCAACCATTAAGTCAGCTGCAATTTTTGCAGTTGAGACAGTGATGTCTGCTTGTAAATAGTCTGGGAAAAATTCAAAGAACTGTGTATTAAAAGACGTACTCCAGTCAACATGAATATAGCCGTTTTTTATCACGCTCTCAACTGCTTGATCGGCAGAATCACTAACCATGGTTAACTCAATTTCACCTACTTTCAGTGCCCTCATGTCGTTTCTAGCATGCGGCTCCATTAGAAGTGCGAGGTCAGCTGTGCCTTGCTGTAAGCGTTGAAATATTTGCGGTGAATAGGCTGTTTCTAAACGTAACCGAATGTCAGGTTGGTGACTCAAAAAAAGTTTGATCCAGTTGGGGTCGACGCTTTCCCATAAGCCAGGGGCTGCCAAAACAATAAGATTTGGCCTTGGGTCTGATTCCACAAAGGCTGAAAATCTAGCTTGTTCCCATGTTTTCAGCATACTTCAAAAATAAGGTATCAAGCGCTCGCCCGCCTCAGTCAACCTAACGTCGTTACGAAGCCTTAAGAACAAGGGGTTTTTCAACTCGTCTTCTAAGAGCCGAATTCTGGAACTAACAGCAGAAGTAGTCACGTTTAAGTTTTCAGCCGCCTGGCCAAAGTGTCGGGTGTGACAAACTTCTAAAAAAGTTTTAATTTGATTAAGTTGCATTTACACACAGTAGACCAGAGTACGCCTGAATGTTGTTAGATAATATTTCACGACAACACAAATATATTTTTATACGTATTCACTTTTAGAATGTCTTGTTGTTAATTATGATTTGTCTGATTCTATGGCAAACGGCGATCATAGAGGGGTCGAAACTTCTCATTAAATCGCTATGCCAATCAAGTGGGCTAAAGCCAATTCGAAAGACCTAGGGTTCATTTTCAGCTTGGCGCTTAATGGTGCCCGTAAAGGTCATTTTGAAGCACAAATTATGGTCGAAAAAGAGGCCTATAGAGCTTACCTTAATAGTGCAATCAGTAAAGAATCTGACCCAAGAGGTTTTCCAACGTACGCCTTTATCGCGTACCTTAATGATATGCGTATTGGCGCTGCCGTTATAACGGCAGCGATTGGTACGCCTGATGTGGGTGTAGAGCTAGCAATGATTGCGATCAAACATGAGTATCAGGGGTGCGGTTACGGCACCCAAGCAGTCGATACGCTTCTCGATCACTACCTGCCTCAAGGCAGCGTCTATGCCAGATGTCTACCTGCCTCTGAAAGACTGCACCAGATGCTTATTAAACGAGCGTTTTCTAGCGTGGGCACGTCTTGTCAAAGCTTAATACTTCGCCATGAACGAATTGAATCGTTCAGCATGCTTGCGTGAAGGTAAAAGCACAACAATTGGCACATAAGAACTTTGCTTGTATCAGTCGGTTCTCTCTGGCAATGTGCCCGCAGGGCGAAAGACCCAACATCGCGCGTTGAGAATAGGCCGCTTGGAGCTAATTGATCTGAAGTTTACGGTTTGTAGCAAGACAATCACGCAAATACAAGTTGATGAGACTTTGGTAGGGAACGCCGGCATCTTCTGCCATACTCTTAAAGTAGTCGACTACGTCTTGCGACAAACGCATCGATACTGGTTTCTTGAGCTTAGATGCATAAGGGTTTTTACGCGACTTCAGTTTGGTGAAATTGTATCGTATGTACGTTATTTATAAACATTTTTACCTGCCAATGACTCGAAGAGCGTCGAAGCCCGAAAAACCAAAATTAGACTTATCCGTTGACTCATTACAGGCATTGATCAGCGTATTATTTGGTATTAGCTTCATCTCATAGACGAACACCTACTGAGCCCAATAAATTTAATGGTAACAGGAGAAAAACATTGGCAAAACCTGAAACTTTTTTTGCTAAAGTTTGGCGCGACCATGAGATCACCATGTTGGGTGACGACTTGGCCCTGTTACAGATTGATCGCCTTATTCTTCATGAGCTCAGTGGAAGCCAGGCCTTAAGGGCTTTGGCTGAAGGGGGAAGGCAGCCCGACAGTCGAGGACAGATTTTTACTGTGATCGAACACTTGATTTCGACCCGGCCTGGAAGAGGCCCGACAGAGTCGGTATCTATCAGCGGTCCGGCAATGATCGATGGTACGCGCAAGGCTTCACAGCACTATGGGTTTCATTTTATCGATTATGACGACTCCCGCCAGGGCATAGCGCACGTCGTCGCTCCCGAACTTGGCATAGCGCTTCCGGGAACAACGCTAGTTTGCTGTGACAGCCATACTTGCACAGTAGGGGGTGTGGGTGCACTGGCTTGGGGTATCGGTGCAAGCGAAGCTGAACATGTGCTAGCTACGCAGACGCTGGCCCAGCCAAAGCCCAAGACCATGCGCATTTCATTCGATGGCCACCTGCCTGAAGGTGTCTACGCCAAAGATCTCATCTTGGCTTTAATCGGAAAGATCGGAGCCAATGGCGGCATCGGTTATGCCGTTGAGTTTGCCGGGTCTGTGATCCGTAAAATGCCTATTGAAGGACGTCTGACATTATGCAATATGGCGGTAGAATTCTCGGCAAAGTTTGGTTTTGTACCACCCGATGGAATAACAATTGAGTATTTATTTGGTCGAGAATTTGTGCCCAGTGGTGATGCTTGGGAATCTGCAGTTTCCTATTGGCTTTCTCTGCGCACCGATGATGAAGCTGTGTTTGATGCAGAAGTGCACATTGATTGTTCGCAACTTAGTCCGCAGGTCACGTGGGGTAACAGCCCCCATCATGTGTCTTCTATCAGTGCAAATGTGCCTGACCCATCAATAGAAACAGATGTGCAGACTCGTATTGATGCAGAGCAGGCGCTGGTTTACATGCACCTTAAAGCCGGCACACCACTAATGGGAATACCGATCGATGTCGCCTACATCGGCTCTTGCACCAATGCAAGGCTTTCTGACTTGCGCATAGCAGCCGCCGTTGTTAAGGGTCTTAGAGTAAAACCGGGGGTTCAGGCTATTTGCATACCTGGATCGACGGGTGTCAAACGCGCGGCAGAGGCTGAAGGCCTAGATCAAATTTTCATTGATGCAGGTTTTGAGTGGCATGCATCTGCCTGCGGGTTTTGCGGGCATATTGGCGACGACCGCTTTGCCGATCTACGTGTCATCAGCACGACCAACCGCAATTTCAAGGGTCGACAGGGGCCTAACACCAGAACCCATCTGGCAAGTCCTGCAACTGTTGCGGCCTCCGCGATCGCGGGCTGTATTGCACAAGCATCGGTTATCTGATCATGGAAATATTCACAACTATATCTGGTGTGGCCGCGCCAATGATGCAGATCAATATCGACACGGACCAGATTATTCCTGCCCGCTACCTAGGCGGTACAGACGCTAAAGGTTATGGATTCCATCTATTCGCCAATTCAAGGTTCCAAAGTGATGGCAGCCTCAACCAGAAATTCATACTAAATCAGTCGCCTTTCGATCAAGCCAAAATTCTATTGACCGATCGAAATTTCGGATGCGGCTCATCGCGCGAGCGAGCACCAAAAGCCTTGCGTGAATTTGGGGTGCGCTGCGTAATAGCACCCTCTTTTGGTGGTATATTTTTTAACAACTGTTTTCGCAACGGCTTGCTGCCCGTGGTGCTAAAGCTGGCAGACATTCAACAGATCGTTGACCTTGTTCTGCTCTCAAAGGGGTCGCAACAAGTATCTGTGAACCTCGAGGACCAGACCGTCAGTCTAGCAAATAGCAGCCTAGTCTTTTATTTTAAGGCACCCATAACTTTGAGGCAGATGCTTCTTCATGGCGCAGATGAAATCGAAGAGACGCTAGCTCACCAAGAGGGCATAAACGCCTGGCGCAAGATCGACAGGATCAGGCGACCTTGGGCCTATGCCACTGAAAAATCGGTTCCCAACCCTGTACATATTCTTTAACCATACCCATGGTTGTATTTCCTGTCTCGACAAATTGAAAAACTTAATAATCTTTTAGCTGCCTCTTAAAAATGCGCCTAAAGTAGAGATCGGTAAGTTTAATTCGCCATACAACAAAAAGTCGATGATGCGTTGCTGATCAATAATAGAAGGGGTATTGCCAATGAACTTTGCTTCAATATCTTCTTGAGATGCAGGGCGGGAGGCACTGCCCTTAACTTGGTCAACACGAATGTATTCAGTCTGGCCGTTACGAAGTTGAATTGTAATTTCAGCCTCAAATTTATTAGGAAAATCAGCGTTAAGTAGGGTCGTCCAACTTATTTTTTGGGCAAAAGCCACTGCATCTGCGTTAACCTGAGTAGATAGAAAATGCTGCGCTGTAATTGGAATATTGAGAAAAGCCAGTGCTACGCAGTAAGGCAGGCTGTACTTAGCTTCATTTAAAATCAAAGGCGTTTGTTTGTTATGCCATGGCTCACAAATGATTCCCGCAGCACCTAAAGGAACTCGGCATTCAATACGTTCTATATTTTCTAGTGCAATTGGTTTCTCTAACATTTTCTGCACCCCTTCAATGAAAGGGTGTATGTAGTGGCAGCAAGGGAATAATTTAAAAGCCGCATCGCGCAACGTCCATTGCTGCCCCAAGGTGTTCAGTTCTCGACCCAGAGCATTTGCTGCGTCAGGCTCGTCAGTGTAAGTCTTATATAAGCCAAAACGACCTTCATACACTTTCGAAGGGCCGGTCATGCCAGCCATTGCAAGTTGTGATGCAATGATTCCTGCATGGGCGGCCCATCCAGGATGAAGCGCCTTGACTGTGGCGCCTTCACTGAGAAATTCGAAGATGCCAGATGCTTGGCTACCTGCTATGCCTTGGGCCGAAACCAATTCAGCGCGGGTAGCGCGTGCCGGTAAGCCGGCAATCAGTGCAGAGACCAAAGCACCACCGACAGACGTGACCTGAAACCCTCGGCTTTGAAATGCGCCCGGCGCAGCCAAACCGACTCGCACGAGCACCTCCCAACCAATGGCCACAAGACGAATGTATTCGCCCAAGCTTAACTGGTGTTGTTCGGCCGCTGCCAACGCGACAGGGACCAATACAGAGCTGCCATGAACAATGGAAGCCATGTGGGTATCGTCGTATTCAAGTGCGTGAATAAAACTGCCATTAAGTAACGCAGCATTAGCGCCGTTAGTTTGTGAAGTATGGCCAAATACAGTGCAACCGCTGACCTGTGTGTTACCGAGCAATAAGCTGTGCGCTATACGTTTTTGTACGCTACCACCAGAGGCCGCAATGCCAACACCGATAGCATCTAGCGTATGCAAGCGAGCCAACTGTGAGACATCGCTCGGTATGTCTTCTAAACGCAGAGACAATGCAAAATCAGCAATGCGCTCGCTATGTGTCATGTTTGACAGCCAGACACTTCTTTCAGTTCTTTAGCCGCAGCTAGACCACTCAAGTAACCAAGACCAATAGCTGTCAAAAGGCCGTTGCCTGAGGCGTAGCCCATCGCACCAGTTTGTCCACTTATACCTCCAGCAGCACCCCCTCCGGCAAAAAGGTTGGGTATGCGACTACCATCATGTCTAAGCACATGGCCACTGGTGTCGATAGCCAACCCACCTTGGGTATGAAATAACCCAGGCGTTACACGACAAATCCAGTACTTTGCCTGCATGGGCGCCAAGCCAAATTTACTGCGGTCAAAAGTGTCTCTCATATGGCCCATAGACGCTTGGTTATAAGCCTCTATAGTGTGAACAAGTGTGTCGGCAGGTAAATTAAATAGAGTGGCCAGTTCAACAGGGCTGTCGGCTGATTTAATGCCACCAAGACCTACCAGTTCGCGAAATTCGTCTTCTTTATCAGCGATCGCTTTGATGCGGTCGTCAAAAATGGCAAACACCTCACATTGTTGGCCAAGTACTAGACGAGCGTAACCAGAGTAACCAATGTCCTCGTTACCAAAACGCTCACCTTTTGCATTTACCAAGATGCCGCCTTTTTCTAAGGTGGTCCATGACAAGATCGAGCCATGTGGGTAAGCCACAGCCGCATAGCCTTGGTAAGCGCCCATATTGGCTAAACCAGCGCCGAGTTCGCGACCCCATTGCACAGCTTCGCCTTGACTACCCAACGCACCAAAATACTCAGCGCCCGCAATTTCTGGGCAAAACTCTTTAACCAATTCACGATTTGCAGCAAAACCATTACAAGCCAAAATAACTTTACCGGCTTTAATTCGGGTCGACTCAACACCTTTACCACCGATCAGGGCACCCACTACTTCCCCGGCCGGCGAAGTCAACAAAGACTGCACCGGGTTGCCCACGGCGAGTGCAATGTCACGGTCAGTTACACCCGCTAACAGATCGTCCATGAGGTCTTGACCCCGACGTGATGCGGGGGCGTGCAGCCTTGGCACAGTATGGCCAACGTGGCAGTAGTCAGTAATAAGACTCATACGGGCGGGCACTTTGTCAACCAACCACTCACACAGCTCAGCAGATATTTTTGATAGTGCGTCACTGACATCGCTCAGTTCATGCTTACCTGCAATTCGTTTAAGGTCGGCGATCATGACCTCCGGTGAGTCTGCAATCTTGGCCTCTTTTTGAAATCGACTGCCCGCGCCAGGAATTGACCCTGTGCTAAGTGAGGTATTACCGCCAGGTCGATCTCGCTTTTCGACAATTGCGACATGGGCCCCCGCGTCATGTGCAGCAATGGCTGCGGTTAAGCCACAGCCCCCCGCGCCTATAACGAGTACATCAACCTCCATATCCCAGGCATTGTCATCTGCATTCATTGTATTTTCCTCAGGCGTCATTCAATTGTGCGGTTGATCGGTTTGATGCTACATTAAAAAATTGATCGACAAGATTTCGCCAAGGTTGCGTTAATTCTTTGCTCGTAGGTTGCATGTCGCATTGCGAATACAACGATCGCATGACATGCATTAGACTGGGGGCTGATGCACTCGACAGACTGTCGATCTTGCTCCACAACTGCTCGTCAGTGAAGGGGCGGTCAGAGCCACCTCGAGCACTCATGCAGTGGGCTTGATAGCGGTGTCCATTTACATCAACCAAGGTAACAAATGCGGGGCGATCTTGAGGCCATGGCAATTGTTCACTAACCAAGTGCATGTCAACCCGCTCACGCAAACGAGTTACACGCTCATCGTTCAAAGACTCTGTGCCAAAAGATTGGGCGTTGCCGTTTCCAAAGACTAATGCTGCGGCTAGGGCATGGGGCAAAGAGAACTTGGCGCCGAGTGTGGTGACTGGCTTAAAGTTATTGAGTGTCATGCCTAGAGGGTGCGTTTCAATCTCAATCTTAACGACATCAGCGCCACCCAAGAGTTGGGGATTGTGCTGTAAGATTTCTTGTATCGCCTCAATTGATGAGTGCGCATACTGACAACAAGCATTAATTTTGTGGTAACCCGAGCTAACGGCCCAATCTTGGCCGAGATTGAGGGTCAAATCTTCTGGATGCACTTCACTTCCTAGCATCTCGTGATAAACCGCGTGCGGTGTATCAGCCAAACCCGAAATACCAGCCTCAGCCCATTCAATCGATTGAAAACCGTTAAATATACCTGCAGCTGCCCAAGCATTGCGTATCAATGCACCGCGCACAGCTTGGTTGTATGGGCCAACGACTCCGAGCGTGCTTGCATTAGACAACGCATCAAGCATTTGCTGGGCGGGTAGTCGCCGCAAAAAACCAATTGCCGCTGCCGCGCCTACCGCATTAAACAAAGCATGCGGGTGAATAGACAGCGCGCTAAAACGCCAAGTTTTAGCAAAGCGGGCGGTGATTTCATAGGCTAGGGTGCTAGCACGCAAGACTTCGACAGTAGAAAGCTTCTCACTCTCGGCAATGGCCAATAGAACTGGCAAAGTGTACAAGCCTGCATGGCACACAGCCTTACGGTAGCCTTCGTCGAGCTCGTTCCAGCTGGCCGACAAGGCGTTTCCCAAGGCAGCTTGCAGTGGCGCCAACTGCGCTTGGTCGCGCCTAAATAGAGAGGCAGAACCCGCTGGGCCACGTGCAATCATCTGGTTTTGGTAAGCCATAACCTGAGGCTCGTTCTCGGCAGACAGCATGGCAGCCAGATCGTCAGCAATCACCATAACTGTCTGTTTACGTACGTCAACCGGTATATCACCTAACTCTTGGCGTACTGCCCATGCAACCAATTCATGAAATCCTTGTGCTGTTGCATCACGCATTGCAATATTTGTCATAGACTCACACCAGAAGCCCAACGTTTCATAATTAAAACGCTGTAAATAATTGACTCTAAAAAAATAGGAGCCTTGTTAAATTAATATCTTAAGAAATATTCTGGCTGGTAATAAAGACTTGTTCAGACCTTCCTTAGATTCAAAATAAATGCCAAAGGCTTTTCTCTTCGAGCAATTGCTTGCTGGGTCCATCAAAAATCACCCGTCCTGATTTGAGAACGATTGCGCGTTCAACCTGTCTGAGCGTAGCTTGCACGTTTTGTTCAACGATAAGCACAGTAGTACCTGAGTTTTGGCTGATAGCGCGTATCGAGGCCAATACATCTCGCACGATGATCGGGGCCAAACCAGTGGTGGGTTCGTCTAACAGCAAAAGTTGAGGTTGCGTCATCAAAACCATTCCAAGTGCTAGCATTTGTTGCTGCCCCCCGCTCAAAGACCCTGCTGCTTGAAGTTGACGTTCTTTGAGAATTGGAAAAATTCCGTAAACCGTCTCAGCATATGCCATGTCGTGCAACAGCCCAGCAATTTTAAGGTTCTGCTCGACAGACAACTCACGAAAAACGTTGTTTCCCTGCGGCACAAAACCGATGCCGTAGCGCACATTAAGGTGTACTTGCCCAGCAGAAATAGCTTGTTGATTGTATTGAATATTGCCGTTTACTTTTGCCAAGTCACCCACCAAGCTCTTGAGCAGTGTCGTTTTACCGGCACCGTTGTGACCGAAGATACCCACGCGTTCGCCGTTCTGCACAGTCATTGATAAATCATGCAATACCTGCAGTTTTCCGTAATAAGCATTGACGTTATCGACTTGAAGCACCGTGACCCCTCTTTCTGATTGAATATCGCTTACGCGCCGAAATATAAATCTGCCAAGGCGTCACTCGACAACAGGGTGTCAACGCTTCCCCGTTCGAGAATTTTGCCGTTAGCCATAAAAACTGCACTATTACAAAGGTCTTTGATAAAGGACACGTTATGCTCGACCACGCAAACGGCGCGACCCGATGCAGCTTCCTCACGAACAATATTTTTCATTGTTTCGTAAACATTACCCTCGACACCGGCCATAGGCTCATCAAGTAACAGACATTCGCCATCGTTCATCAACGCACGAGCCAAGCCGACCAGTTTTTGTTGGCCAAAGGTAATGTCGTTGACATTCGAATGAGCAATAGATTGCAAGTTCATTCTCTGCAAAATAGTCATGGCTCGCTCATGCAAGGCCCTATCAGTTGTAGCGGTCTGTTTCGAGCGAAAAATAATGTGAGAAATTTTTTCGCCTGGATAGTCACGTGGCGAAACCAAAATATTTTCCAGAACACTCATACTTAAAAATAATCGCATGTGCTGCCATGTTCGCGCAACACCCAGTCGTGCCCTTTTATACAAAGGTAAACCGTCTAGGGAATGGCCAGAAACCGAGATAGAACCCGAGTCAACAGGATAAAGGCCGGAGATCAAATTGAACAGTGAAGTTTTTCCGGCACCATTGGGGCCAATCAGCCCTAGTATTTCACCGCGTTTGATATCGATCGAGATGTTGTCAGCGACAACAATGCCACCAAAACTTTTGCATACCTTATTTAAAGAGATCAATATGGTCATCTCAAGCCTTCCTTGACGATGAATTCTGTTTAGGCGATATAAGACCCTGAGGTCGCCAAAATAAAAAGATTATCATCAGTGTGGTGAAAATTAAACCTTGAAGTGAAGCCATGAAACTAGGTGGCAAATTCATAAAACTAATCGCTTGGGGCAGTAGCAACAGCAGCACCGCACCCACAACAGGGCCCATTTGTGAACCCATGCCACCAACTACCACCATCGTCAACAACATGGCCGATTGCATAATTTCAAACTGATCTGGACTAATGTACTGGAAGTAATAGGCGTAAATGCCGCCAGCTATGCCTGCAAAACCAGAGCCAATGGCAAATAATGCGAGCTTGATCATCATGGCATTACGCCCTAGCGCAGAAAACGCTAACTCGTCGTCTCGCATGGCGGAAATAGCACGACCATAAGGCCCATTGAGTAACCAGCGTATGATCAAGACAACAGCAACGGCAATGGTGCAAGAGACAATGGCAAACACTGCACTGCGTGATGAGCCCTCAACGACATTGGGAATATTACCCAGGCCGCTCGCTCCACCCGTGAAGCTCAGGTGCTTAATTATTTCGAGCATACCCAATTGAAAACCAATACTTGTAATCAGCAAATAGTCGCCAGAAATGCGTAGCGAGGGCAGCGACAACATGATAGAGGAGCAAAATGCAACTGCACCACCCGCCATAACCGCCAATACTGGATGTAGCTGAAAATGAATGGCCAATAAGCCTGTGGTGTAGGCACCCAACGCATAGAAAATAGGATGGGCAATGCTAATAAGACCACCAAAACCAATGATGAGATTAAAGCTTGAGGCGAGAATGACATAAATTCCCACTAGCACCACCATCGAGACGAAATACTCCATGTTCAGATACCTTTTTGCATTTTGGGGTTCATGATTTTTGCACTGAACGGGTCAGTTTTTTGAACGTTTGAAAACTTACGCCTCGAGGGAAAAATAAGATCGTGACGAAAAGAAAAACGTACAAAATTAGCCCCTGCCACTGTGAAGGAATGACAAAGATGCTCAGACCCTGAACTAATGTCAGCCCAATAGCAGCCAATGCGGCACCAAAAATGCGCCCCATACCACCTAGCAGAGTTGAGATGACTGCGAACAACATCATTTGTAAGGGTGTATTGGGAATGATGGATGCACGCGTACCAAATAGGTACATGCCTACAGTGATCAAGACAGCTGCAATCACAAACGTGATGATGTAGGCGCGTTTGACGTTGATACCGTAAAAACGTGAAAGATCTGGGTTATCGGCAACGGCGGCCAAGAATTGACCGTCACGTGTTCGCCTAATAAACAGGTATAAAGCCAGCAAGACAATGATGGTCAAGCAAACCGCTTGTATGTCCCAATTGCTGATGACGACACCACTGACAATATTTACCCCAGACATGATGCTCTTGGTCAGGGCGACTGGCTCAGTTCCAAAAATAAAGGCTAGCAAATAAGCCAAAAACTCAGACACGACCAGGGTGAAAATAAAAAAGGTCAGGCCTGGCGAGTTTCTGTTGCGCAACGTTTGTAGCCCAAAACGATCTAGACAAACACTAGCGGCTATGGTGGCAATCAACCCCATACCAACCGATGCCAACAAGGGTAAACCCAAAATGATGTGCATCGTATACATGACATAAAAAGATAGGCCCATAATGCCCGCTTGTGCAAAATTCCATACCTTAGAAACTTTGAGCACGAGCGAAAATGCGACCGCAAATAAGACCGAATAGGTCGAAGTAGCCAGCCCCGTCCAAATGATCTGCAGCAAAATGGAAATATCAATCACACCAATCCTTTAATTGACGTTAAGGCCACAGCTGTTGACTCAACCGTGGCCTTAGCCGAGATTTCTTACTTAATCGTGGCCAAAGGCACAAACTGCCCTTTATCAACGGTCAACAAATAAACTGGTTTGTTAACTCGGTGATCTTCGCCCACCTGCAAAACACCGGTCAGTGGAAGTTCAAAATTTTTCATGGTAATTAAAGCCTTGCGCATGTTTTCACCAGTGGCTGGTAGTTTGTTTTTCTCTACCCACCTGTAGAGTTCTGCGACAAGGTAGGGGGCATCATAAAGATATTGGGTGTAAGGCAAGCCGTTGGGTACACGTTTTTCGGTATCTTTCCATCGCGCAATGAATGGGGCCAAATTAGCGTTGTCCTTAATGCCAGGTGCTAAGGAAGTCACGATCAGGCCTTCGGCAGCTACTCCGAGTTGCTCAATCACCTTTGGGTTGTAACCCGCAGAGTAGGTCGACACGCGTTGCTGCAGACCGAGTTGACGCATTTGAGCAATCACTTGAGGTAAGTCAGCTACTAAGCCTTGTATATGGATCACGTCTGGATTTGCAGCACGTATTTTCAGTAAAGCACCCGTAAAATCAGTGGCTTTCGTGTCATAAGCTTCAAAGGCTACAACCTTACCACCCGCTTTCTCAAATACATTCTTGTATATGGCCGCACCCTCAACACCACTATCGTTATTAATGTACATAACGGCTGCAGTTTTCTTTCCAAGCGTCTTAAAGGTGTAGTCGGCTACCCTGCTAACATCGACTTCTGCCAACGGAAAAGTGGTGTATACATAGTCACCCAACTTGGCAATGTCAGGGGAGTTTGCACCCACGCTGAGTTCAAGCACTTTCTCTCTGTTGGCAATGGGTGCGACGGCTTTGACCACACTACTCCAAGCCGTAATAAAGACAGGCACCTTGTCGACACTGATTAGTCGCTTAACGGCAGTAATACCCAACTGAGGGTCAGCCTGTGTGTCAACCACAATCATTTCAAGCTTTTTACCATTCACACCGCCCTTGGCATTAATGTCAGCAACTGCCCATTGTGCCGCCTTGACCTGATCGGCACCATACAATGCTTGCGAACCGGATAACGGCATGGCAAGACCAAATTTGAGGGTCTCTTGAGTTTGTGTCCACGCAGCATTCGAAAAAGCGGACCCACTTAAGATGATCGCAGCAAGCGTCAGCATACGACGTCGATTTGAAAGTTTCATTTTCTCTCCAAGGGTTGATGAAACAAAAAATGGCCAAAGCTGACCAGTACACGGGGAACTCATATTTTTCTCAAAGCTTCAAGCACTTCGTATGTCGGGGCAACATCGGCGTACTTCTCTGCCATGTCAAAAAGATTCACAGCATGTGATACCCGACTGCGGTCATAAACCGCATCTTGCGGCACCAAAACTTTAAAATTCAGCGAGAATGCATCGACAACACTGGATCGCACACAGCCACTGGTGCTGCAACCCGTGATGATCAAAGTGTCTGCCTGCAGATCAATCAGGTGGCTCGTTAACGCCGTTGCAAAAAAAGCACTGGGGTGCTTTTTAGGCACTAATACATCGCCAGACTGTGGTGCGATTTCTTGAACAAAATCGTAGCCTTTAGCAACGATATTCATTATCGCTGGCACTTTGTCGGCTAACCTACCCCCTTCGTTTTGGACTTTAGGGGCGACATGTGGGTACAAGACAGGCCATTTGCGTTTGCGAAATTCAGTCATCAACAACTCGATATTTCTGACTGCCTCCCATGCCACTTCGCCGCAACTGGTGGAAAACTCTTTAATAGCTTCGAAAAATGGCAGTGGATGGGTACCCGTGGTACGGTATTGCACATCGATGATTAACAAAGCTGGGCGTTTGCCAATACCCGTAGGTCGACCAAAACCTGCGGCTCGATAGGCGCGCTGCTCTTCTTCACTAATAATGCCATGCCAAGGTTTCATGCTTTTGCCCCTTCTTTGGGTTGAGCCAGTGAACGAAAGATGTAGTTGCCAAAGCCAGCTTGGCCCGTCATCTTGCCGTTGGCCATAACGGTGTGTCCGCGCACGATCGTTTGCACCGGCCATCCTTTGAGCGTTTGTCCTTCGTACAAGCTGTAATCGGAATACGAGCCTAGCTCAGCCGGATTCACAATACGCGCTAAATTAATATCGACTAAAGTGATGTCAGCATCTGAACCAATGTCCAAACTGCCTTTGGCGGGGGCAATATTGAAAATTCTGGCAGGTGCACGAGTTAAGACTTCTGCTATTCGACGCAAGCTCAAACGGCCCTTGTGATAACCCTCATGCAACAAGACGGGCAAGATGGTGGCTGTTCCAGGAAAACCTTGAGAGGCAAGCCATAAGGGTTTTTCTTTGGTTTCGCGCTTGCGTGGGCAATGGTCAGAGCCGACCACATCAATCGAGCCGTCGCGCAAGCCTTCCCACATCGCCTCAACGTCATCAGCACTTCGAAACGGAGGGTTAGCCTTACCCATACCCGCCAAATCAGAATCTTCGGTGTGAGTCAGATAATGGGGGCAAGTTTCAACAAAAACCTTGTCGTAACGGCCCCGCCATTTACGGACTTCATTCAATGCCATACGTGTACTAATATGTGGAATGTAGATCTGAGCCCCGAGATGCTCAGCGAAATACATGGCACGTACCGAGCTTTCGGCCTCGGTGAATGCTGGTTTAGCCAGTGACCAATCTTTGAGTGTTGAACCCCCACTCGCTTGAATACGACTGCGAATGCGATTAACGATTTCAATGTTCTCGGTGTGGCAAACCACTTTCACATCGCCGATGCTTGCTGCCTTGGTTAGCAAATCAAAAAGGTAGCCGTCGTCAGTGCCGTCTAAGCCAAGATAGCGCCCCTCTTCACCCTTGAAGTTCATAAAGTACTTGAATGAGGTCACGCCGTAGGTTTTGACGTAATCGGCCAGTTCTTGAATGTGCCCCTCATTGGCTGTGCTGAAGTGAAAAGCGTAATCAATGTAGGCACGGGTCTTTGCATATTCCTGTTCGCGTTTGAATACATCGGCATAGGCCTCGTTATTTAAAAAATAACCTAACACCGTGGTGAAACCACCTTGAGCAGCGTAAATGGTCTCGGTTTCATATTCTGTAATCTTTTCACCAAAGCCAAAGTGTACGTGCGCGTCAATCAAACCTGGGAATACGTGTAGACCTTGGGCTGATTGAACTGGAATCGACAAATCAACCGGTGTACCAGGGGCCAAATGGGCAACTATTTTTCCGTTACTAATTAATAAATCTCGCAATACACCTTCTGTTGTCGCATCAACAAGCGTACCGCCACGTAGTACGAATTCATCTTTATTCATGAGTGTTTCTTTTTAAAAGCATTCATTCAATTCAACTAAATTACGGGGTCTGAACGATGCCTCGGTTAATGTGAGTGCACGCAAACTAGCTTGCAACCAATCTGGGTCAAGCCCCTCGCCAATACAAACAATACGACCACGAGGATCAGTATCTGGCCAGTCTTGCAAGTAGGTGGGGGAATGAAATACTTTTCCCACCCCTTGAATTAGCACGTAGGGGCGAACGTCGTTAATAGAAAGTAAGCCTTTACAACGCAACAACTTGTTACCAAATTGCTGCACGAGTAAATGCCACCAAGCAGATATACCAACCCAAGTGGGGTGTATATCTATGAAAACACTCCAAGCACCCATGTCGTTGCCGTGCTTGTGCGTGGCATGGTGAGCCATGTGGCTTGCTTGAGGCAGCAACTGCAAATGATGCTCGCCAACGACTGTGCTGAAAACAGAAAGTGCTGCTTGGCCATCAATTGACTCTGTTATGAGTGCTACGGGATTAATCTCGCGAAGTTTTTCATGCAACTCACGCAAATGAGACGTCGTGACCATGTCTTTTTTAGTAATCACTAAGTGCTCTGCCACGCCAACCTGTCGACGTGACTCAAAGTGGTGCGTCAACTGTTGCACACCCTGCAAAGCATCAACGGTCGTAATGACTTGACCGAGCTGAAAATGCTGCATAAGTAGTTTGTCGCCAAGCAGTGAATGCAAAACAGGTAACGGGTCGGCTAAGCCAGTAGTTTCTATAACAACTCGGCTCAGAGGCGGGCGACCCAAGAGATTGGCCACATTTTTAATTTCAAGCAAAGTTTCACGCAACGAGTGCGTCACTGTGCAGCACAGGCAACCGTTATCTAGCAAATAGACATCTTCAGAAAACTCTTGGTACAGCAGCTGATCTAAGCCAATAGCGCCAAACTCATTGACAATGACCGCAGTGTCTGCACCAGCTTGTAGTCGTAAAAAAGCATTGAGCAACGTGGTTTTACCACTGCCCAGAAACCCCGTCAAAAGATCAAAAACAATCATTTTTGAATGCCTTGAAATAATTAAACGCTGAGATTTGACACATTGAAAGACCTTAATTCTTTTACGCCTAGCATAATTTTTTTTCACCTGATGATTATCATACAATGAATCTTTAATCTTGCTATATTAAATTTGAAGACTTAATTTTCATTGGTTGAAATAGCGCTATCAAATGAGATAAAAAGCATGCCCGCATCTAAACTGAAGTTAAAGTCTGTCAAAACTGTGGCGGCTCCCGTCTTACGCAAACCGAACTCAGTAGAGTCTGTCAAGGTGGCGATGCGTATGCTCAATGAGATGGCACTTGCTCGTCGAGCGATGCGCATTACCGAACTAGCCGATTTGATGGGAGAGACTAAGCCACGCATACATCGGCATCTTTCCACCCTCAAAGAGATGGGCATGATTGAGCAGGAATATGCGACCGAACGCTACCAACTCGGCTGGCGCTTATTTCAACTGGGGGAAGCTGCCGGCGCACAATTTGACCTTCGCTACCGCGCTGAGCCTTACTTGGTGAAACTACGAGATGAATTGAAGCAAACATCTGTGCTCGCAATTCCCATTAACGATCAACCGATGGTTATTTCAACCTCAGACAACATCTTTGCCCGTATTTGCATTTCGGTAAAACCGGGGAACCGGCCATTGCCGCATTGCTCTGCCTTTGGCCGAATGATGCTGGCATACTCTTCAAAAAAGACACAAGAAACACTTCTATCTAAGCCCCTTATCGCTGAAACAGATCATTCATTGACCGATCGTCAGGTCCTACTTGAACGGTTAAAGCTGATACGCGAGAGACTCTATGACTTTGCTGCGGAAGAAATGATGGTCGGTATCAACACGGTGGTCGTGCCAATTTTTCGCGATGACGATGTGCTAGCTGGTGCAATAGGTATCGTAGGCTCCGTGCAAGAGATTCCTAATCCCCCACTTCCCATCCAGATTGAGTTGCTTCAGAAATTTGCTCAGGAACTATCAATTCAACTAAAAAGCAATGCCTACAACTTAAGCAATAGCTTGAGCCCACGCGATTGAAAAAACTATTTTCTTAATAATAACTCTTGATTTTTGCGAAATGCCCAAACAGGCAATTGATAATTTGTTTTTAAGGTATTGGCAGGTCGCGGCAAGTCTGACTCATGTAATAAAGGTCTATAGCTAAACACTTCCACCTAACAAACATCATCTCAGAATGGTCCTCGCATTCGATGACATCATAAGGCCGTCAAAACGCTCAGGCTCACGAGCGATAGAACTATTGATATGAGCACTGCTTTGGCGATAGTGTCTGGTTTGATGTTGTACTGCAAGGCAATGACAAAAGGCATCGCACCACAGGGGCCCGCTGCAACCAAAAACGCCATCGTTTGCCAGTGCGGTTTCATGGCCAGAACGCCACCCACACCCGTCATAACGAAAAACAACACAGGGTGAACAACCAACTTAGACCCAATCGCTAACCAGGCGGGGCCACCTACGGGGCGGATGGGCTGGTTGCCGAGTATGACACCTAACGCAAACAAGGCGGCTGGTGCAGCTGCACCAGACAGAAACTGTGAATACGTCAAAACGCCTGACGGTATATTTTGAGAAAATACCCCAGCTAAAATGCCAAGCACTGAGGCAATAACCATTGGGTTTTTTGACAGCATAAGCGCTACTTTCTTAACGCTAAAAGCACCAACTTTTTTTGACTCGAGTGCCCGTATAAAGTCCATCATAAAAATGGTGAAGCAAAAAATAATGATGTCAACAAATACGATGGCAGCAATCGGTTCGACAGCTTCAACACCATACAAGTTTCGCGCGATCGGCAACACAAACATCAGGTGATTCACAAAGCCCGCCGCCATACCAATGAGTATGGCTTCACCAACAGGGCATTTAAAGACCCGATAAGTGATGACGGCAACACCGCCATAAACCAGGAATTCAGTCAAGAGATAAGCGTTGACTGTGGGCCAATCAATAAGATGAAATGGAACTTTTCGAACCAATTCAAAAACTAGAGCAGGCATCGCCATATAAAAAACAAAGCGATTAATGCCCTGCGCACTGGGTACATCAAAAAACTTAAGGCGCCTCATGACATACCCCACGAGCATCACCATAAAAATAGGCAGTATTGGGTCTTGCAGGCTAGAAAGAACACTCATGTGTTGTTATTTTTAGTTGTCACTACTTGTAAATTCAAAATAATTCCTATCGCTACATATGAATTCAAGATAATTCCAATTGCTACGTGTGGGTTCAGAATAATTCCCATCGCTTTGTATGAATTAAGGGTATGTCCTATGTTATCTACTTTTCCAAAGCATTATATTTAATTACCCAAGACAGACGGGTTTAAAAGCACTAAGTAAAAAAATTGCGTTTTTAAATCAATGGAACTTGAGTTGAGACAATCAAAATTGAGGAACCTACAATGATACAACTGAAAATTGCACCAATCGCCATGAGTATGGCAGTGGCCTTGACGATGGCCAGTGGTGCTGCATTTGCTGCAACAGATGCTGCCAACCTCGAGAAATTAGGGGCATTTAAGAAAACTGATACAGGCCCAATGAAGTCAATCGAACAGACCGGCAAATACGCTGACAACTTAAAAAAGATGTTGACCAACGTTAAACTGCCTGAGGGTTTCAAAATTGAACTCTTTGCTGTCGTTCCTGATGCACGCCAAATGGCGGTTAGCCGTAACAAAGCCGCAGTTTGGGTGGGCACCCGTAAGAAAACTGTTTGGTCGGTGACCGACCGCGATATGGACAACGTGGCCGACACGGTTGAAGAGTTCAGCCCCAGCGTGAAGTTCGATGTACCAGCTGGTGCGTGTTACTCACCTGATGGCTTCCTCTTCATTGCTGAACGCAATCGCGTCATGATGTTCCCCGCAGCTGAGTACTTCATGGAAGGCTCAGATACTGTTGCGATTCCGATCGTGAAGCAAGGCAAACTCATTCCGGTAGAAGATGAATCTTATAACCACACGACTCGCTCTTGTACCATTGGACCTGATGGTCGTATTTACATTTCATTGGGTCAACCCTTTAACGTCACCCCTAACGATAAGCAAGAGGCATTTCGTAAAATTGGTATAGGCGGCATTGTCAGCTTCAAAACTGATGGTTCAGATCGTCGCGTTGAAGCAACGGGTATACGCAACTCAGCTGGTTTGGCATTCAACCCCAAAGACAAGAGTCTGTGGTTCACAGATAATCAAGTCGATGGTATGGGTGACGACACCCCACCAGGTGAATTGAATCGTATGCCTCAGCCTGGCATGTGGTTTGGGCACCCTTACTATGGTGGCGGTGAAGTTCGAACGGCGGAATACAAAGGCCAAGAGATTCCAGCAATGTTAGCGGCTAATTATGTGAAGCCACAAGTTGAGTCGATTGCCCATGCAGCTGACTTGGGTATGAATTTCTACACAGGCGACATGTTCCCAGCCAAGTACAACAATGCGATCTTCAGTGTTCAGCACGGGTCTTGGAATTCGGTGGTTCCACGAGGTCCACGCGTGATGGTCACTTACCTTGATGACCAAGGCAACGCCACTAAGATGGAGCCTTTTGCTGATGGTTGGATGACTAAGAAAGGGTATTATCTGGGCCGCCCTGCCGACGTTGCGATGTATGTTGATGGTTCACTGCTTGTTTCTGACGACAAAGCAGGCGCTATCTACCGCATTTCGTACGATGGCAAGTAATATCTAATTATAGTTAATAAGTGTTGGGTCGAGCCACGCGCTCGGCCCATTTTTTTGGTTATAGAGTGAGCAAAAAATGCCTCTTTCAAACATACGACCCTTGCTGTTTTTAGCCATTTTTGGAATCAATAGTCTGAACTATGCCTATGCAGCAGACATAGAAGAAGTGAAAAATAAGGTACAAATGATGTGCGCAAACTGCCACGGCTATGACGGTGTCGCCACATTACTAGGCGCGGCAAACTTAAGTGGTCAGCAAGAAATGTACTTAAAACAGCAACTCAAGGCATATCGATCTGGTGAACGCCAAAACGCGATAATGAATGTGATCGGAAAATCGTTGACCGATGCCGACATTGACAACCTATCAGCTTGGTATGCGGACATCAAGATAACCGTTGAACCCCCCCCTCAATAGACCTCCTCAATACCTCTATGATGGGCGGCTTATTTTTGTAAGTATTCCCGTTATCCGTTTTTCTAGCACCGCTAACGACACACCCTACAGCGGTTAAGCCCAGTTTGTAATTTGAGCAAGCATGGCGCAAAGCATTTGCTCATCAAACATGTTGTGACCAACACCCGCAACACGCACAAGATGCGCTTGTGGCGCGGCACGCTGAATGGTTAGGCTGTTTTCAAACGGACATAACGCGTCTTGATCACCATGCACAAGCGTTAAGTCTAAGGTTTGCAAAATTTGTGGGTGCTCTAAAATAGGCTGGTCGACAAAGCACTGATGCTGCAGATAATGCATTTGAATTTTGTAACGGGCAATTAAAGCTTGATCATCTAAAACGCCTAACTTTGGAGCGAGCTCTGGGTATGAATTCATCGCTGCCTCATAGGCAACCCACGCATGTGCAAGCCGTGTCTGAGCAGGCAAATCAATCTCTTGGCAGAAAACCCGGTAACTGAATTCGAGCATCGTTTCTGGGGAACCCGGCGGTAGCCGCTTCTTAATCTGTTGCCATAGGTTTAGGCATTGTGCCGGTGGCGATTGCATATAGCCTTCAATTTCTGATGCTGTGCATAAAAACGGGCTACGCAACAGAACTTTCTCAACCACATGGGAATACGATTGCACGTACAGCAATGCCAAAGACCCGCCCCAAGAACCGCCCACCACGTGCCATTGCGACACACATAAAAACTGCCGTAAACGTTCGATGTCCTCAATAAGATCAGGCGTTGTATTCGCTTGTGTTGCCCCCCGAGAATCGCTCAGGCCACAGCCGCGCTGATCGTATTGAATGATCAAAAACTTTGCAGGATCAAATAGACGCCTATGCAAAGGGCTGGCCGAACTACCTGGCCCGCCATGAAGCCAGACCACCGGAACACCGACTGGGTTGCCGCTGGCTTGCCAATGCATCTGATGGCCATCACCCAGCTTAAGTAACCCTTGTTTATGAGGCTCAGCATGCGGAAATAGATTAGATTTCATAGGGTTATTGTGAATGAAAAGAATTAAATATTATTCAAGGCTTATCTAATGATATATACTAAAATTACGTAAAAGTGATACGAATTTTTTAACTTACGAACAACCTTACCAGGAGACTGCCATGAAATGGGAAACACCATCAGCAACTGATTTACGCTTTGGTTTTGAAATCACAATGTACATCTCTAATCGTTAATCGTTATTCAAAAGGCCGAGATAATCATCTCGGCCTTTCTTATGTTGAGTTGTGATGCAAATACATGTCTTAGGCTCTGCCGCTGGCGGTGGCTTTCCTCAGTGGAATTGCAACTGCCCCAATTGCTTTGGCGTACGTCTCGGTAACATTAAGGCGCAGCCGCGAACCCAGTCATCAATTATTGTGGGTAATGGCTCTCTTGATTGGGCGCTCATAAATGCGTCGCCAGACGTGTTGACACAAATCAAAAATACACCCGTACTTCAACCCGCACGGCACGTGCGTGACAGTGGTATTGCTGCTGTTTTACTGATCGACGCACAAGTCGATCATGTCACCGGGCTCATGATGTTGCGAGAGAGAAATAAACCGTTACCAATCTATGCAACGCAGCAAGTGTTTGAAGATCTGACTTCAGGCCTGCCTTTAGTTAAAACACTAGAACACTATTGCAAGGTAGATAAACACCTCATTAATCTAGATCAAGGTGGTTTTCAGATTGAACCGTTGGACGGTCTTGAGTTCAAACCGATTCCGCTTTCGAGCAAAGCACCCCCTTATTCCCCCCACCGGCATGACCCGCACCTTGGCGACAACATCGGTTTGCTCATTACTGATCAAGCATCAGGAAAGAGTGCGTTTTATGCACCCGGTCTGGGCATGATAGAACCGCAGGTGGAACAAGCCATGCAGCAGGCTGACGTGCTTTTAGTCGATGGCACCTTCTGGACTGACGATGAAATGATTACCTCAGGCCTATCAACCAAGCGTGCTATTGACATGGGGCACCTGGCGCAATCTGGCTCAGGTGGCATGTTAGAAGCCCTAAGTGCTTATTCCAACAAACGGCGCATTCTTATTCACATTAACAACACTAACCCCATCTTGCGGGAAGATTCATCTCAAGCCTTGCAACTAAAAAAGCTTGGAATTGAAGTTGCCTATGACGGCATGCATATCGAGGTTTAATCATGAGTACGACACAAACCCCGTGGACCCGAGAAGAGTTTGAAGCCCAGCTTCGTGCCAAGGGGCAGAGCTATCACATTCATCACCCTTTCAATATAAAACTAAACGCTGGCGAATGTTCTAAAGAGCAAATTCGCGGCTGGGTCATGAATCGCTTTTACTACCAGTGGATCATTCCAATCAAAGATGCTGCGATCATTTCTAACTGCCAAGATCGCGACACGCGACGCAGGTGGGTTTCCAGAATACTTGATCACGATGGGTTTGGGCAGTACAAGACCGACACCGAGTGCGGGGGCCTGGAAGCATGGACGCGACTCGGGCTTGCAGTGGGAATCGACCGTGAAGAACTCTGGTCACTAAATCATATAGAACCCGCTGTTAAGTTTGCTTGCGACGCCTATGTTAATTTCGCGCGTCAGCAGCCTTGGCAAGAAGCCATTTGCTCTTCATTGACAGAAATGTTTGCGCCACAAATTCATAAAGATCGTCTTGCAACTTGGCCCATTCACTACCCCTGGATAGAAGCCAGTGGGTTGCACTATTTTCGGTCTCGAATACCCTTGGCGCAACGCGATGTTGATCATGGCTTAGAAGTGACGCTTGATTTCTTTACAACACGTCAACAGCAAGAGCGTGCGCTCGATATTCTGAAATTCAAACTCGATATTTTATGGTCAATGCTAGATGCAATCGAGCGAGCGTATTCAAAATGAGTCAACCGAGTCACTCAGACATTCCAGATCGACCACGACTCAACAAACGCTTTCGTTTGCAGTGGGAAGAGGCCCAACAAGCCCATGTTCTGCTTTACCCTGAGGGAATGGTTCAGCTGAATACCAGTGCTGCTGAAATTCTCAAACGTTGTGATGGTGAACATACCGTTCAAGAACTAATTACAGAGCTTGAGCAAGTCTTTAATGAACCAGACCTGCGAGACCCAGTCGAGGGTATGCTGCGGGCCGCGTTTGATAAAGACTGGGTCGTTTAAACTTAAAGCCACAGATCACCTCATGAGCCAAACTGTTATCAAACCGCCCTTCTGGCTACTCGCGGAGCTCACTTACCGGTGCCCTCTGCACTGTGTGTTTTGCTATAACCCGGTCAATTACACCCAAACGTCAAATGAGCTTAATACCGAAGATTGGGTTCGAGTCTTTCGCCAAGCGCGTGAGCTCGGGGCGGCGCAGCTTGGGTTTTCTGGGGGTGAGCCCTTATTGCGCGATGATTTAGACACCCTAGTTGCGGAAGCCCAACAGCTTGGGTTTTACACAAATCTGATCACCTCGGGCGTGGGGCTGACTGAAGAACGTATTACTTCGCTTAAAAAGGCGGGGTTAGATCATATTCAACTCTCGTTTCAAGACTCTACGCAAGAGATGAATGATTTTTTAAGCAGCACCAAAACCTTTAACCTGAAAAAAAAGGTCGCAGGCCTAATCAAACAATATGATTACCCGATGGTCATGAACGTTGTGCTGCACCGCCACAACATTCCCCATATCGATAAGATCATCGACATGGGTCTTGAGCTTGGTGCCGAATATATAGAACTTGCTAATACGCAATATTACGGTTGGGCCCTTAAAAATCGTGATCAACTTTTACCCACGCAAGAGCAAATTATTGAGGCAGAAGCAACAGTGAATGCTTATCGAGAAAAAATCGGCAAGCGTTGCAAATTATTCTTTGTTGTGCCTGATTACTTTGAGCAACGCCCGAAACCTTGCATGAATGGTTGGGGTTCCGTTTTTCTCGATATTGCCCCAGACGGTGCGGCCCTGCCTTGTCATAACGCGCGAGAATTGCCCGGGCTCGACATTCCAAATGTGAAAGACTTCTCGATTCGAGATATTTGGTATGAAAGCAAAGCTTTTAATTTTTTTAGGGGCTACGACTGGATGCAAGAACCCTGTCGTTCGTGCTCAGAAAAAGAAAAAGATTTTGGTGGCTGCCGATGCCAAGCTTACTTGCTCACGGGTGATGCGGCAGCGACCGACCCCGTCTGTTCAAAATCACCCAACCACCAGGTTGTAACGCTGGCAATCGATCAAGCCCGTGCCTCTCAAGTGGCAAGCAAGCAAACTGAGCACCCGCTGGTGTTTAGAACTGACAAAAATTCACGTCAATTATCTATTCAAAGAATGCTTTGAGAATATGCCAAGTTATATCACTAAAACAACTGGACCTCTCACACTACCCCACACCAGACCTCGATCAATTGAATCGCCCCGGGTTTTGAGGAGGCATCATTTCCTGAGAGAATGATGTTATGAAAAAGCAAAATACGTTTTCCCCCGAAGTACGCGAGCGTGCAGGAACGCCGCGAAGATTACCCGTCACTTTGGTCGACTGGTGAATCGATTGCATCAAAGATAGGCTGTAACGGCGGCGGTGTCGTGGCTCATGGTGGCTCTCCGGCCTTGGGTGGCTGCGGCGGCGCGGACTTGTCAGTATGCTGCTGATCGTTGTGACCATGGCTACCACCATGTCCCCCATGCATAAAGACATGCATCAGCGGGCAAGCTAAGAGGAGCAGGAACGGCAGCGCGCCGAAAAAGTGCGCATGGTGCTCGCTGAGCAGGAAGTACGCGGCAATGGCGCCGAGCACGATCAGGCCGATCGAATAGCGCGAGCCCCAGAAGCCCTTCGGCTCGGCGTCGTGCTGGGAATGGTTGTGGTTCATTGCAGCCTCCAAGATTGGCAAAAGAGACAGGCCTGTTGACGCCGATCCAAAATTGACCGTTGGATTTTATTCAGAATTTATCACCCAGAGTCAGTGCATATGTCTACGCTTCACAGGCACTAAACTATGCAATGATTTCAACGGCAAAAAGCTCGATAGTGGGTATGGGTTTTGAGGTTGTTTTTTAGTATTTTTAGTATTTTTAGTATTTTTAGTATTTTTAGTATTTGATTTTGGAGTATTTCATGAAAAAATTATTCACCCATATTTTTTTATTGTGTTTAATTTCGTTTTCGAGTCTGTCAGCAACGGCACAAAACAGTAACGCCCCCTGTCAAGTCACCGATAGCACTTTAGCAATAGAAAGCGGGGTTATAAAATATTTCAAGGTGGGATCAGGTCAACCCTTACTATTAATTCACGGGCTTTTTGCACAAAAAGAACAATGGTTAGATTTTGCCTGTGAGATGTTGCATCATGGCTATGCCGTATACGCACCCGATTTGCCCGGTTACGGTCAAAGTACTGGGTTTTCAATTGAAAGTTACGCACTGGCACAAGAAGTTTTTTCAATAAATCAGTTTGTACAAAACTTAGGTCTTAAAAATCTACATATTGCGGGTAACTCGATGGGGGGTACAGTCGCGGCTTTATACATCGAGCAATACCCAGAAAATGTGAAAAGCATCGGTTTTATTGGCGCACCTTTAGGCATCGTAGACTGGAGCCCACAAGTTAAATCGGCGATCTTAAAGGGTATCAACCCCTTTATACCGATTACCTTGGGTCAATTTGACTTAGAAATGAGCTTGTTATTTTATAAACCGCCGACCATTCCAATCGATGTCAAACAATCAGCCGTTAACGGGTATGTCTCGAATAATCTGCATTACCAACAGGTCTGGAATATCGTCAATTTAGACTTGATGGTTCTTGATCAAAAGAAAAAATCAATGAAGCCCGCTTTTATAGCCTGGGGCATGCACGATGGCGTCTTTAATATTTCAGGGAAACGCTTACTCGATGAACGTTTTCCCAACGGTTTATCACTCACAATTTCCGATGGTGCTCATTTAATCATGCTTGAAAAACCAAAAGAAGTAACAGAGCAGTACCTTATTTTTCTGAACGCATTGCATTCCAATTAGCATGACACAATAAGACTAGCTTCAACACAATAGGTTAATCACACATGGAATTAGTTTCGATCCTGATCTCGTTAGGTCTTTTGATGTTCTTAGCCTATCGCGGTATGAGTGTATTAATTTTGGCACCAGTCATGGCACTGCTCGCCGTGTTACTGAGCGGTAATTTTGCAGACCTCTTACCGATCTACACACAAGTTTTCATGAAGGCGATGGGTGGGTATCTCATTCAATACTTTCCGCTTTTCTTATTGGGTTCTATTTTCGGTAAGCTCATGGAATCGTCTGGTTATGCGCTGGCTATTGCCAATGGCATCACTGAAAAGCTCGGCTCATCGCGTGGTTTACTGGCTGTCGTATTAGCTTGCGCTATTTTGACCTATGGTGGCGTTTCACTTTTTGTGGTTGCCTTCATGATGTTCCCCATCGGAAAATCTTTATTTGAGCGTGCGCAGATCTCCATCAACTTACTGCCTGGTGCGATTGCATTGGGTGCGTTTACATTTACGATGACCGCACTGCCCGGCACACCTTCTGTTCAGAACTCTATTCCCAGCCCTTTTTTTGGAACGGATTCTTTTGCTGCACCGGGTCTAGGCTTAATTGCGAGTTGTATGATGCTCGGCCTAGGCATCTTATGGCTTAATCGGCAACGTCGCTTACTCAGCATGACAGACGCAAGCCCACAAGACCAACAACTTTTTAATGCCAATTTAGCAAGTCAGGCTACCACCCCCTCAAAACCTACTCTTCCATTTCGTGTGGCAGTGTTTCCAATCGTGCTCATGGGGTTCACAAACCTAATGATGGCGAAGTGGTGGCTTTTAGAGTGGCAGCCCGATTTTCTTAAAACAAATGCATTTGGCATGACCTCTCTTTCATCTGTAACCGGCATCTGGGCCATCGTCATAGCTCTATCGGTGGGCATTATTTATCTCTATGCCATGCAAGTTATACAAACACGGCAGTTTGCAAAAGCCAATGAGGCTGTGAACCAGGGTTCTGTCGGTTCAATGCTACCCATACTGAACACTGCTTCTGAAGTGGGTTATGGCTCTGTCATCGCCAGCTTAACGGGGTTTTTAATCATTCGAGAATTTGTTTTAAGCATTGCGCCAGGCAACCCCCTTATCAGTGAAGCGGTTGCAGTCAATGTACTGGCTGGCATAACCGGCTCAGCTTCTGGTGGCATGTCAATTGCCTTACAAACGCTAGGCGCTGATTATCTGGCTAAAGCGGTGGCTCTGGGCATTAGCCCTGAACTTTTACATCGCATTGCAGTGATGGCCTCTGGCTGCATGGACACTTTGCCGCATAATGGTGCTGTCATTACCCTGCTTGGCATTTGCAATCTCACCCACCGCGCGGCGTATCGTTACATTGCAATGGTAACCATCGTCTTTCCGCTCATCACGTTAGCATTCATTATTGTATTGGCCTCGGTATTTGGTAGTTTTTAAGCGGCCAAAAAATGAATGATTTATGACGGTTAATTTACTAAAGTAACTCACTAACATAGAAGTTTATGGAACTGCACTTTCACCTAACTTGCCAGCGCGCATGTCACTGAGGGCCTGGTAAATTTCATCTTGCGTGTTCATCACAAAAGGGCCATATTGAACGATGGGTTCTTTCAATGGCTTGCCAGAAATAATCAGTATGCGTGATGGCGCAGAGGCGTGAACCAACACGCCATCTGTGAGGTTTACACCCGCACCATCTGACGTTGCCTTACCGATAATGAGTTGCTCTACGCCACGTGAATGAGCGATCTTGTGTGTTTGCGATGGTGTATTCATGATGGTTCCAATTATGGTAGCGGGGCGATTAAACAGCTTCGACGTTAAGAAACTTTTGTACGTTTTTGACCTTTGGGTTTAGAACCTAAATGCTCAAGTACAAAGGGAGGACGATTTGGAAATTGCGCCACGAGGTTGAGCTGACCACCCATGCTTTCAATGTAATGTCGCAAGGTAGATAGCAACATATCACTCTGTCATGCTAGCCTTGATCAATTTTATCTTGAGTCTTATTATCAAAATCGCTAGCTTCATGACGTTCACGTAGCTGCTCGTAGGGTTCGCCGCTCAGGCGATTAACCATGCGACCGCGCTTTACAGCTGGGCGATCATATATCTGCATTGCCCAGCGTTGAACGTGGGTGTAACGCTCTACATCTAAAAACTCTGCTGCATCGTAAAGCCAACCCCTTACCAAGCCACCGTACCAAGGAAAGGCTGCTATATCGGCAATCGAATATTCGCTACCCGCCAGGTATTCGTTATCAGCTAGCCGTTTATCCAGCACATCTAACTGGCGCTTTACCTCCATGGTGAAGCGGTCGATTGGGTATTCCATTTTGCTAGGCGCATAGGCATAAAAGTGACCGAAGCCACCACCTAGATATGGCGCGCTGCCCATTTGCCAAAACAACCAGTTGAACATCTCTGTACGTGTCAATAGATTTTTAGGAATAAAGACACCAAATTTTTCTGCTAGATAAAGAAGAATCGCGCCAGATTCAAAAACCCGAACGGGCTCAGGCCCACTGCGATCTAACAGCGCTGGAATCTTCGAGTTTGGGTTGACCTCAACAAAACCAGAGCCGAACTGATGGCTCTTACGAATTTCGATCAACCAAGCATCGTATTCAGCACCCGCATACCCAAGCGCAAGTAGCTCTTCGAACAAGATCGTTACCTTTCAGCGTGGCCGTTTGAATGGCGTTCTCAATGTCCGTCAGGCTGCGGTGGGTCGCCTCCAAATCAATCATCCTGTTCAGACACCGCCGTGCTGATGTAGCGAGAGATATTCAGGTTGTACCCCTCCTCGGTGATTCGCTCCATCGAGACTCGTTTGGAATAGCGAGATTCTTCCTTGCGAAATTGGTAGGTGCCGATGATCTTGGCAATGTGTGTTTCGCCATACGGTAGCCAAAGTGTGCACCACACGCTGGCCACGCTACACCACAAGGTGTTGGTGGTGGCGCGTAAACGAAGACCGTGGTTTTGAGGGCTTGTGGGCCAATGCGGGAGAGCCGGTGAAGCTCACGCCGACTGTCAAAAAATCCTAATGGATTATCTCGGTTTATCAATCAACTCACACTGCAACTGCTCGAGCTCTGTTGTCAACACAGGCTTGAGCTTGCCAATCTCGCTATACAAACGCTCTGGCTCACTATGCTCGCTCACAGGCTTTGGACCGCGCTTACCCTCAAACAAATGACCCGCCTGATCCAAGATCAACTTCTTATATTGACTGACTTGTACGGGATGCAGACCAAACTCTTGGCCGATCTCATTAATGGTCTTCATGCCGCGAATGGCTTCTAAGTCAACTTTGGCCTTAAACTCAGGACTGTGAATCTGACGCTTCTTGGTTCCGCTCATTTTGTGTAACCCTTTTGATTCAGGCTACAGCTTAAACTACTGTCTAAAATCCTGGGTCCACTATAGTTGCATCCCGCAGATAAAAAAGTATCATCGAACTATCCTTATAAGCATAACCCGACCAGAGACCACGAGACACCCTATGAGTATTCCTTATTCGATTCTCGACCTGTCCCCCATTCCACAGGGGTTGACTGCGGCCGACGCCCTGCATCACTCCTGCGATTTGGCCCAGCATGCTGAAAAATGGGGCTACACACGTTACTGGCTGGCCGAGCACCACAACATGACAGGAAACGCTAGCTCTGCGACCGCGGTCGTTATTGGCTATGTCGCAGCCGGCACAAGCCGGATCCGAGTCGGTTCGGGTGGCGTGATGCTACCCAATCATGCGCCGCTTGTCATTGCTGAGCAATTTGGCACCTTGGCTTCACTCTATCCAGATCGGATCGATTTAGGACTTGGACGGGCCCCAGGCACCGACCAGATGACCGCAAGAGCGCTTCGTCGCGATTTGTTGGGTAATTCAGACCAATTTCCGCAAGATGTCCAAGAGCTCCAGCATTATTTTGGCGACATTCAGCCTGGTCAGGCGGTCAAGGCAATCCCAGGCGCGGGTCTGCACGTACCCATCTGGATTTTAGGGTCAAGCATGTATGGCGCCCAACTCGCGGCACATTTCGGGCTACCCTACGCGTTTGCTTCGCATTTCGCCCCGGATTACCTGCTAGATGCCATGCGTGCCTACAAAGGCCTTTTCAAGCCCTCTGCGCAGCAAAACAAATCCCATGCAATGATCGGCGTCAACGTCATTGCAGCTGACACGGACGAAGAGGCTAAATACCTCTTTACAACTCACCAACAGCACGCGACCCGGATGCGCCGCAATACGCGTGGGCAACTTCCCCCACCGATTGACGACATTGAAACGTTCTGGACCCCACACGAAAAGATTTCCGTCACGGAGCAGCTTGCCTGTTCAGTTGTAGGAAGCCCAGAAACGGTCCGACAGGGGCTAGCGCGGTTAGTTGAAAAAACAGGTGCCAACGAGCTGATGATTACCGGACAAATCTTTGACCATCAGGCGCGCCTGCGTTCGTTTGAAATTGCCGCACAAGCCGCGCAAGCGGTCGAAATCTCTGCGGCTATGGCGGCCTAAGGACCACCAACGCCCTCCAGCGCTAAGCACGAAACATATAGTCGCGCCGCCATGGATAGGCTTGATCGCTAGGTTCGTCGAGCTCATCGGTCCGCCCTGAAGGATTGTGCTGTGCCAGCACCTGGTGCAGGGCGACCCAGCCATTTTCAAAGCCCTTTGCACAACCGGCTAGATACATACGATAGGCTCGCAGAGCCCGGGCGCCTTGTTCTCCAGGCAGGACACGTGCTGCGTCTTCAAGTCTGGCTTCGAGCGCATCACTCCAGGCCCACAACGTGCGGGCGTAGTGAGGCCGCAGATTCTCGATATCGAGCGCCTCAAGTCCACCTGCGCTGAGCTCGGTGATCACATGGCCGATGTGCACCAACTCACCCCCCGGAAAAATATATTTCTCAATAAAATCTCCCATACCATTGCCCAGCGCGTCGTTGTACACCCCGCCAGCCGTTATGCCATGGTTCAATGCGTATTTCACTGAACGTGACCGGCGATTTTAAAAAAGCGTGACCGATGTGGTTAGGTTGCAAAGTTAGTGATTAATTTTATCCGAAACGGTTACGCTTTTTTAAAATCATCGGTCACGATGATCTGAAATCGGTGTTTCGGTTCTGTTGTGGCTACAAATTTACTCATGTTGCCATGCCTTTTGTCTGCTTACGCAGTGATTCACCTCCCAATTTGATTTGATGTGCCGC
>Ga0209390_10000138_pt1 | contig 124342 bp, 142 predicted proteins | sample BON01_FD_187212 | JGI IMG/M metagenome (GOLD analysis project Ga0209390, IMG submission 187212) | Freshwater microbial communities from Lake Bonney liftoff mats and glacier meltwater in Antarctica - BON-01 (SPAdes) (version 2) | ecosystem: Environmental > Aquatic > Freshwater > Ice > Glacier...
CTCTACAACACGCAGTTGCCGCAATCAGCCTTGGGGAGCCGAACGCCAATGCAGGCGATGAAAGACTGGCACAAAACACACCCACATCTCTTCGTCAAATCACCGCGCAATCATCCGGGACGCGACATCTACCCTATGAAACCCGAAAAACTGCAATCAACGAACGTACTCGGTGGCGCACTCGAAGGCTGCTCAACCACGCCCTTAACTGGGTTCTTTCGCAACGGTTGCTGCGATACTGGCCCGGATGACCACGGCCTCCACACGGTTTGCGCAGTCATGACGGCTGAATTTTTGGCTTTGTCAAAGTACCTTGGCAATGACCTCTCTACCCCCCGCCCCGAATATGGCTTTGAAGGCCTGAAACCCGGCGACAACTGGTGCCTTTGCGCCAGCCGCTTTTTGCAAGCCCATGACGAAGGCGCCGCCCCGCAGGTCAATCTGGTCGCCACCCATATCCGTACGCTCGATATCATCCCGCTCGACATCTTGCAGCGCTATTCCCGCTTCTGAATTGCCCCAACCGCGACACCTTGGGCCTTGCCGCCATTCGCGCAGGGCGATAGCCCTACCCTATGTCCTTGGCCCGCTTTCCCATAACCCCTGCCCAAATCGACGCCGTCGTCGCCGGTTTCTACGCAGGCGTGCGCGCGCATCCCAAACTGGGGCCGGTTTTTGCCGCCCATGTCACCGACTGGCCCGCACATGAAGAGAAAATCGCCCGCTTTTGGCGCAACGCGATTTTGTTTGAACGCAGCTATGACGGCAACCCGATGGCGGTCCACAAGGCGGCGCACAATGTCCGTCCGGGTATGTTCGACGATTGGCTTGCGCTGTTTGATCAAGTACTTGCGCAGCAGTTGCCACCCGAAACCGCCACCCAATGGTCAGCCCTTGCCCACCGCATCGGGCGCGGCTTGCGCGCAGGCGTGGTCGATACCCAAACCCATCCAGATGGCGTACCGCGGCTCGGCTGAAGTCAGGTCGTTTTCGTATCCGTCCTGCCTTGATCGAGCGCAGACAAACCATCGTCGTGCATCAATTCTTCAATAAACAAACTTAAAAGCTGAGGACGCCCTGACACCCCCGCTTTACGGTATATTGCATTGGTTTGCGCTTTAACGGTGCCATCAGACGTGTTTCGCAATTGGGCTATCTCGGCCAGTGACATTCCCTTGATCGCAAAAAGGGCCACGTCTTTTTCAGCCGGGGTTAGCCCCCATTCCACAAAGCGTTCTTCTAAAAGAACCATAAAAACACTAGAGGCACGGCGCAGGCCCTCGGTGGCAAAGTTGCGTTCATGTGTCACGCGGCGCAGGGCCAGCGCCCCCAGTACCAGCCCCAAAATAAGCCCGACAGCTGCGCCAATTTCGATAAACTCGCGCAGCTGCCAGTTGATGGGCTGGGTCTGCAGGCCCAAAACAGACGTGATAATATCCCCCACAAAAAACGCAGCGCAAATAAACTGAACGGCCAAAATTACTGCGGCAACGCTGCGACGGCTCATCAGAAAACCTTGTAGGAGCTAGTCATCTTCGCCCCCGTCATCGCCGCCCTCACTGTCGTGATCGCCGCCGTCATCTTCATCATTTTCGAAGTCGTCATCACTGGAACGCGAGGATCCGCTTTTGTCATCTTTGCGGTCATCCACATCAAAAATAGACCTGGTTCCACCACGCCCGACAATCACATCGCGTAGCACCTCGCCAGTCTTGCGATTTAAAATCACTTCGCGGCGCGTTTCACCTTTTTCTGCTGTGACGCGAAGGCGGCCTAAAAAGGTAAAGTTGCTTTTAATATCCTTATATCCCTGACGGCTCAGCCCTTTATAGACCTTAGTCTCCAAGGTTTCGGACAGGGCCGGGCCAAGCCCGACCAAGGTCAGCCCAAGCGCCGGAAGTGCGGCTTGCAGAAAAAGACGGCGGTTTATCATCCTGTTTTGCTTTCGAACACGTTTGGCGGTGCGGTTAGTATTGGGGATTGGTCACAGGCTGGCAAGGCACCTGAACCGTTTATAGCGAGACTCGAAAAAGCCGCCCGCAAACTATTCATGCGGGCGGCGGCAGACTTCGTCAACGGCTCGCCTCAAAAGATGAATGGCGGCCTTGCAGGTTAATCATGGTCGCCGCCGTCATGGTCGCCACCGTCATGGTCGCCATTGTCGCTGTCGTCGCTGTCGTCGCTGTCGCTGTCGTCGCTGTCGTCGTCGTCGCTGTCGTCGTCGTCGCTGTCGTCGTCGTCGCTGTCGTCGTCGTCGCTGTCGTCGTCGTCGCTGTCGTCGTCGCTGTGATCATCATCTGCGTCATCCGACCAGTTGTTATAAATTTCTGTCTTCAGCACATCGCCCGTATTGGCATCATAAATCGCCTCCAACTTTTCCGAGCCACGAAACGCTTCGGCCTTAAACCGAGTCGCGCTCTGCTGGATTTCTACACGGGTATAGCCCTGTGCTTTCAGATCAGCGGCGATTGATTCAGCCGTTACGGCCGCAAAGGCCATATTGCTGCTAATTGCAAAGGCAGCGGTCAAAAAAAATATCGGTTTCATGGTTTTTCCTCTCAGGGTTGGGTTGCGCCACATCGCAGCGGCTGACCTCACCAAATCCCAGAAAATGCATCAGCGGAATTGGACCAAAGTTTAATACCGCCCCCATAAACGTCAGAGAGACACACATAAACCGAAGTTTAGGCACCAGTAGCAGGGCGGTTTTTGCCCGCTCTCCTGCCTTTTCAACTTTATATTTAGGGCCAATGCCCTTTCTCGCACCCTAAAGACACAAAACCTGCGCCACCATGTCGTCGCTTCGACCTAAATCATCAAAACCCATAAATAGTGAAAATAGACCAAAGCGTATTGCGTCTGATCTGAGCCATCAGATCAAATGCAAAACGCAATATAACCAAAGTATGTCTTGGTTTGCTCGCAATCTGTAACCAGCACGTCCGCAATGATGGACCGACAGCACACCCTGTCGGGTCAAGCCCACGATTGGCCTTTTCGAAAAATGAAACGCAACCCGAATGCTTTCCCGCAGTTTGGCATCATCCTACGAGAAAAAGCTTTTAAATCTTCATGTCAAAGCCAAGATGCTTGGCCACCGTAAAGATGTCCTTGTCACCACGCCCACACATATTCATCACGATGATATGCTCGGGCGGCAGCTTGGGTGCAATCTTCATCACATGGGCCAGCGCATGGCTGGGTTCCAACGCCGGGATAATCCCTTCCAAAGCACAAGACAGCTGGAATGCCTCCAGCGCCTCGCTGTCCGTGATCGACACATATTGCGCGCGGCCCGTCTCATGCAGCCAGGAATGTTCAGGGCCAATGCCCGGATAATCCAGCCCAGCCGAAATCGAAAACCCTTCCAAAATCTGGCCATCACTGTCTTGCAGCAAATAGGTCCGGTTGCCGTGCAACACACCTGGCCGCCCACCCGTCAGGCTGGCGCAATGCTCCATCCGGTCGTCCACACCTTTGCCGCCCGCCTCAACCCCGATGATATTCACCGATGGGTCATCCAAGAACGGGTAAAACAACCCCATCGCGTTCGATCCGCCACCAATCGCCGCAATCAAAGTGTCGGGCAACCGCCCGTCACCTTCCTGCTCAGGCAACTGCCAGCGCACTTCCTTGCCGATAATGGATTGGAAATCCCGCACCATCGCAGGGTACGGCGCAGGCCCCGCAACCGTGCCAATGCAGTAAAACGTATCGCGCACATTGGTCACCCAATCGCGCAGCGCATCGTTCATCGCGTCTTTCAACGTTCCACGACCACTGGTCACGGGAATAACCTCAGCCCCCAACAACCGCATCCGAAACACGTTCGGCGCTTGGCGCTCCACATCATGCGCGCCCATATAGACCACGCATTTCAACCCAAATTTCGCGCAAACGGTCGCCGTAGCAACCCCGTGCTGCCCCGCACCGGTTTCCGCGATAATCCGGGTTTTCCCCATGCGGCGGGCCAAAATAATCTGGCCCAGGACGTTGTTAATCTTATGCGCGCCAGTGTGGTTCAGCTCGTCACGCTTCATATAAACCTTGGCACCGCCCAAATGCTTGGTCAGCCGGTCCGCATAATAAAGGGGCGAGGGGCGGCCCACATAATGCTTCCACAAATCCTCCATTTCCGCCCAAAACGTCGGGTCGGTCTTGGCAAACTCATAGCGCGCTTCCAGCTCCAGGATCAGCGGCATCAGCGTTTCAGACACAAACCGCCCGCCGAAAATGCCAAAGCGGCCCTGCTCATCCGGGCCAGTCTTAAAGCTGTTGATACCATCTTCGGCCATTGTCATTGCCCCTTTTTCGATGCCAAAATGCGCCACACCATTGGTGCTGCGAAAAATCCAATAAACCCGCCAATCGCGAACAGCAAAGCAGCCCCCAGCGGGCCACCCATACCAAATCCGATTATCCCAGACGCAATTCCAGCCACAACTAAGCCGCACAGGCGCATTGCCAAGCCGATAATCCGTGACATCAAACGCCTCCTACGGGGTTAATTTGCGTTTAAACCCGATATGCGAAGGGGTAAAGCCTGCACGCTCATAAAACCGCAGCGCATCCTCACGGGTTTTATCCGATGTTAACTGCATCAAGCTACAGCCTGCATGAACCGCCCGCATTTCCGCATCGCGCATCAAGGCAGCCCCCACCCCCTCAGACCGCAGCTTGGCCGCAACCCGCACCGATTCCACCTGCGCGCGGCGGCTGGCTCGCAACGACAGCCCGGTGATGAAGGTCAGCTGATACGTCGCAACCACGCGGCCATCCGCCTCACCCACAATCAGATCGTTGCCATATTCATACGACATCGCATCAAAGGCGGCAAAATAGGCGTCCATATCACCCGTCTCGCGCGCAGCCCCCAAGGCATCCTCGCGGAGCAGGGCCACAATCGCTGGCACATCCTCGCGCTTTGCGTCTCGCCAACGGATCATTGTGCAGCCTTTACAAAAGCGGCCATCAGGCCTGCATCCTTTACCCCCGGTGCAGATTCCACGCCAGAAGACACATCAACCTGCCGCGCACCCGTAAGCCGAATAGCTTCAGCCACATTATCGGGCGTCAGCCCTCCGGCCAGCATCCAAGGCCGCAACCACTTGCGCCCCACCAACAAGCGCCAGTCAAACGCCAAGCCATTGCCCCCCGGCAAATCGGCCCCTTTGGGCGGCTTGGCATCAATCAAAATCTGGTCGGCGGCCAGCGAATAGTCGGTCAAAACGGCCAAATCCGCCTCATCCGCCACACCCACCGCCTTCATCACCGGCAAGCCATAACGCGCACGCACTTGCGCCACACGCTCCGGCGTCTCATGCCCGTGCAGTTGCAACATATCAAGCGGCACCGCATCACAAATCGCGTCCAGCATGGCGTCATCCGCATCCACCGTCAGCGCAACCTTGGCCAAACCCGGCGGGGCTGCAAACGCCAAAAGGCGCGCCTGATCGATGGTCAAATGCCTGGGCGATTTGGGAAAAAACACAAAACCGGCATAGGCCGCACGCGCCGCCACAACCGCAGCCATATCGGCGGCAGTGCGAAGCCCGCAGATTTTCACACGAATATCGGCCATGGGTTAGCCCGCTTTGGCAGGACGATCCAGAAGCGCCAGAACCTCGTCTTTTTGCTCAGGGTTGCTGCGGCGCAACGCCTCCAACTCACGCTCCAACCGGGTGATTTCCCGTGCGCGGCTGTTGGCGGTGGAGCGGATACGATGCTCGCGGAACCACTCCCACACAAAACCGATCATCAACCCAGCCACAATCCCAGCAAAAATCACCAGATACAGGGGCAAAGTCAGCGTGTAATGCAGGCTGGCAAAAGCGGCCATATCCGGCGGCAAAGCGTTCAGCGTAACTGGCGCACGATTGGCAATCGCCACCGTCAGCAAAACAATTGCCAAAGCAATCAGCAACACATACCGCAAATACCGGATCATTTCAGGCCTTACCTTCCGTTCAGTCGATCGCGCAGCAGCTTGCCGGTCTTAAAGAAGGGAACCTTCTTGTCTTCAACTTGCACCGACTCGCCTGTGCGCGGGTTTCGCCCCGTTCTCGCATCACGCGACTTCACTGAAAACGCGCCAAATCCGCGCAGTTCGACCCGGTCGCCGCGCGACAAGGCCTCAATAATCTCTTCAAACACTGTGTTCACAATACGCTCAACATGCCGCTGAGTTAAATGCGGATTTTCATCCGCAACCTTTTGGATCAATTCCGAACGGATCATCCGTTTATACCCCCCGAATGCGTCAGTGATCTTGGTGCCACTGACTTTTTTTGTTTCTTAACTATAGGGATAAAACGCCAACTGACAAACAAGAAAACCAATCAAACCTATGCATTACCGCATAAAAACAAAGGGCCCCGCCATTTGGCAGGGCCCTAATTCGCTGTTTAACCGATTAGATCAGTTTTTGTCGCCTTTCAGCGCCGCACCAAGAATGTCGCCCAAGGACGCGCCCGAATCGGATGATCCGTACTGTTCCACGGCATCTTTCTCTTCTGCGATCTCGCGTGCTTTGATCGACAGACCCATGCGGCGGGTCTTTGGATCAATGTTTGTCACACGAACGTCGATCTTGTCACCAACGCCAAAACGCTCTGGGCGCTGGTCGGCACGGTCACGCGACAGGTCCGAACGGCGGATGAACGACTTCTGGCCGTTGTAATCCACCTCAACGCCGCCTTCTTCAATCGCGGTCACTTCAACCGTGATGATCGAGCCACGCTTTACGCCATCAACTGCATCGGTGAAGGTGTCTTCGCCAAGCGCTTTGACCGACAGGCTGATACGCTCTTTTTCAACGTCCACTTCGGTAACAGCGGCCTGAACCGTGTCGCCCTTGCGGTAGTTGGCAATCGCTTCTTCGCCACGCTGGTCCCACGACAGGTCGGACAGGTGAACCATGCCGTCGATGTCGTTATCAAGGCCAACGAACAAACCGAACTCGGTGATGTTCTTAACTTCGCCTTCGATGTTCGTACCAACAGGGTGTGTTTCTGCAAACACTTCCCATGGGTTACGCTGGGTCTGCTTAAGGCCAAGGGAAACACGGCGCTTTGCGCTGTCGATTTCCAACACCATGACGTCCACTTCTTGCGAAGTAGAAACGATCTTGCCAGGGTGTACGTTCTTCTTGGTCCAAGACATCTCGGACACGTGAACCAGACCTTCAACACCGGCTTCCAGCTCAACAAATGCGCCATAATCGGTGATGTTGGTGACACGGCCCTTATGCACGGTGCCAAGCGCATACTGCGTTTCAACCGCATCCCATGGATCCGACTGCAACTGCTTCATACCAAGGCTGATGCGGTGTGTCTCTTTGTTGATCTTGATAACCTGAACCTTAACGGTTTCACCGATTGTCAAAATCTCGGATGGGTGGTTCACACGGCGCCATGCCATGTCAGTGACGTGCAGCAAGCCGTCAACGCCACCCAGATCAACGAACGCACCATATTCGGTGATGTTCTTGACCACGCCGTCAACCGTCTGGCCTTCGGTCAGGTTGCCGATAACTTCGGCACGCTGCTCGGCACGCGATTCTTCCAAAATAGCGCGGCGCGATACAACGATGTTGCCACGACGACGGTCCATTTTCAAAATTTGGAACGGCTGCTTCATACCCATCAACGGGCCTGCGTCACGCACGGGTCGCACGTCAACCTGGGAACCCGGAAGGAACGCAACAGCGCCGCCCAGATCCACGGTAAAGCCGCCTTTGACACGGCCAAAGATGGCACCATCAACACGGGTTTCGTCGGCATAGGCACGCTCAAGACGGTCCCAAGCTTCTTCGCGCTTGGCCTTTTCGCGCGAAATCTGTGCTTCGCCACGTGCGTTTTCCACACGATCCAAGAACACTTCAACTTCGTCGCCAACTTTAATTTCGGCCTCGCCGCCGATATCAGCAAATTCTTTCAGATCAACGCGGCCTTCCATCTTATAGCCGACGTCGATGATGGCTTGGCCCGCTTCAATCGCGATAACCCGGCCTTTGACAACAGACCCTTCCTGAGGGGTGTCAATTTCGAGGCTTTCTTCCAAAAGCGCTTCGAATTCTTCCATAGTGTTCATAGTAGCCATTAAAATCAGTTTCCTTTTCGTCGTATTTATTGGCCTTGCGGTTGTCTCCGCCGGTCTTGGAATGGGGCCGTTAGTGGAAAGCCAAAAGCGCGCCGAAATTGGCACGCAAGCAGAATCCCCCCTTGGGTTGGGCATCTCATAGGCCGTTTGCGCCTTGCTGGCAAGGGCTATGGGCCAGTTTTGGCCGATACGAAAAAGGGGCAGGGGCCAGACGCAAAGCGCCCAAGCCCCGCCCTCAACCGTTATGCAACCACTGTTACAAACTCATCCATCGGACGGCGCACTTTCTTGGCACCGTTCAACCAATCGCCATCTGCCGCGCGGTAACCCACAGGCATCACCGCAACCGATTTCAAACCGCGCTTGGCAAGACCCAAAATCGCATCAAACTTTTCAGGATCAAACCCTTCCATCGGCGTTGCGTCCACTTCTTCAAAGGCCGCAGCCGTCAAAGCAAGCCCCAAGCCGATATAGGCCTGACGCGCCGCATGCTGGAAATTCGTCTCGGCGTCGCGCGGCACATAAGACGCTTTCAACCGATCAAAATACCCGGTCAGTGTCTCCGATTTGCCGCCACGCACTTTTTCGGTCAGCGCCAAAACATCATCAATCCGCGCGTCTGTATAATTATCCCAGGCCGCAAACACCAAAACCGCCGACGCATCGGTGATCTGGGCCTGACCGAAACCTGCTTCTTTCAGCTTTTCACGGATCGCCGGGTTCGTCACCACAATCACTTCAAAAGGCTGCAAACCGCTCGATGTTGGCGCAAGGCGCACAGCTTCCAAAATCCGGTCCAGCTTGTCTTGTGGCACCTTTTTCGCGGGGTCCATCTTCTTGGTGGCATACCGCCAGTTCAAGCGCTCATTCAGCATGGTCATCTTTCTAATTGCGCCAATCGCTTGGCTTGTTATCTCTGCCCACTGCACATAAGTGCGCACCCACCAAATGCAAAGGCGCCCTTGCGCAAGGCAGCTGTGCGAAAATCGGGCAACTCGGGCTGCGCGCCTATTTCAGCACCGCCTCAACCGCACCAATAATTGGCTCCGACATCGGCCGCGCATTTGACCCCCATGTCGCCACCACGGCCCCATCCCGCCCAATCAGCACCTTGTTGAAATTCCAACGCGGTACAAAGCCAGTTTCGGCCCGCACCCAAGCGTAAAACGGATGCGCCTGCGCGCCCTTCACATGGGTAATATCGGTCATCGGCAAGGTGATGTTGTAGTTGATCGTGCAAAACTCTTTCACATCCGCAGCCGTCGCAAGCTCTTGGTTAAAGTCGTCCGACGGTACCGCCAACACCACCAAACCTTGGTCGCGGTAAGTATCATAAAGCGTCTGCAACCCTTCATACTGGCCGGTAAACCCACATTGTGACGCGGTGTTCACCACCAAAACCGGCTGCCCCGCCCAATCGGCCAGCGACAGATCACCCCCATCAATCGACGCAAACGGATCAACGGGCGGTGCGGCCAACCCAGCACCGGCAAGGGTAACGACAAGGCCAAAGGCAATAACGGGCATTTTCATAGCATTCTCCTGCATATCAACTCATATACGCAGCCCATGCCCCTTTGGTTTTAAAATAACGCGTCAGCCCAACTTTGCAGCCACCAGCGCCACGGCCTGCGCCACGGCCGCCTCAATCGACATATCGGACGTATCCAACACCACCGCATCCACAGCCGCCCGCATCGGCGCATCGGCGCGGTTCATATCGCGGTCGTCACGCTCGCGCACTTGGGCCAAAACATCCTCAAACGCCTCTCCCTCCAACTCCAACCAACGCCGCCGTGCGCGGATCTCGGCGCTGGCGGTGACAAACAGCTTCACCTCCGCCTCAGGGCAAATCACCGTCCCAATATCGCGCCCGTCCAAAACCGCCCCACCGTCGCGCCGCGCGAAACTGCGCTGAAAATCGGTCAAGGCCGCCCGCACCTCAGGCAAAACCGCAACCTTGCTCGCTGCTTGCCCCGCGTCCAATGTCCGCAAATCCTCGCGCGCCAAATCCTCAACCGCAAGGCCGCGCGCCGCCGCAACAGGGTCGCCGCCTTTCATCCCAACCGCACGGTACAAAAGCCCTGTGTCCAAATGCGCAAACCCAAAAAGCTGCGCCACTGCGCGGCTTATCGTCCCCTTGCCCGCGGCCGCAGGCCCGTCAATCGCCACAGTAAAGATCATCCAAAACCCTTCCTCAACAACCCCTCGCAGCACCCACGCGCAAAACCAAACCACCCAATTTCATCTTGGCAAAAATACCTAAAGCGCTTTGCTCTTCAAAGCGCAAAGCCGCAGGCTCCATCTTCACAGCAAACGCGGCCCGCCAATCCTCACCCAAGCGCCGCCGCAATCGCTTCCCACAACGGCTCCACAGGCTCCACCCCCACAGACAAACGAATAAACCCATCCGCCACCGGGTCACCCCAGCGCGCCCGGCGTTCGCCCGCCGTATGCGTACCACCAAAACTCGTGGTCTGGGTAATATACGGGCAAGCCGCCAAAAACGCCTCTGCCACCTCTGCATTGGGCAATTCAAACCCGATTAAAAACCCAAAACCCGCCATTTGCCGCCGCGCAATCTCATGCGACGCATCGCCCTCCAACCCCGGATAGCGCACATTCGCCACACGCGGATGCACAGCCAACCGCTCAGCAATCACCTGCGCCGATGCACACATCCGCTCCAGCCGCACCTCCAGCGTCTCAATCCCGCGGTGAAGCAACCACGCCTCAAACGCGCCCGGCACAGCACCCGACAGCTTGCGCCACTGCCGCACCCGTGCCTCAAGTGCGGCATCCCGCGTCGCCACATGGCCAAACAAAATATCCGAATGCCCGCCCGGCGCCTTTGTATCGGCAGCCACCACCATATCAGCGCCCAGATCCAAGGGGCGCTGCAACAAAGGCGTCATCGTCGTGTTGTCAACGATCAACAGCCCCCCCGCAGTGCGCACCCGCTGCGCAATCAGCGCAATGTCACAGCAATCCAAACCAGGGTTCGACGGCGTCTCAATAAACACCACCGCCCCGCCCGACACATCCGCCACAGCAATATCCGCCGTCGGCACCTCAATCACCTCAACACCGTACGCCGCCAGATATTCCGCCGAAAACACCCGCGTCACATAATACCCATCCGACGGAATGATCAGCCGCTTGCGGTCGGTCAACACAGCCATCAACACAGCCGAAATCGCCGCCATCCCCGATGGAAACGCCACGCAAGGCGCATCCTCCAAAATCCCTAACTGCGTCTCAACCATATCCCAAGTCGGCATCGACATGCGCCCATAGACATGGCTCGCCCCGTCTACCTCCGGCAAATGATAGGTGGTCGCCGACACAATCGGCGGTGCTACAGCCTCACCCTTGCCCAAGCCCCCGGCCCGATGGTGCAACAGCTTGGCAAATCGCTCTTTCCCTTGCAAATCCATGGCTTACCCCTTTGTCAGCTTGGCCCCAAGACCAACCATCAATCCTTCAAACAACGGGAAAGACGTGGCAATTGGGCTGGCATCATCAATCGTGACAGGCTTTTTGCTGGCCATACCCGCCACCATAAACGCCATCGCAATCCGGTGGTCGATATAGGTCGCACAAGTCGCCCCTCCGGGTACCCCACCTGCCCCCATCCCATGCACAATCAGCGTATCCTCATCTTCTTCAATCCGCACACCGCAGGCCTCAAGCCCCCGCGCCATCGCGTCAATCCGATCCGATTCCTTAACCCGCAATTCCTTAACGCCCCGCATCACCGTGCGCCCCACCGCATTCGCCGCCACTACGGCCAGCACCGGGTATTCATCAATCATTGACGGCGCACGCTCGGGCGGCACCTCAATCCCCGTCAACGCCGAAAACCGCACGCGCAAATCCGCAACCGGCTCGCCGCCTTCGGTCCGTGGATTCTCAAAGGTAATATCCGCCCCCATCTCCACCAGCGTGATGTAAATCCCATTCCGCGTCAGGTTCTGGCTCACACCGGGTACAAAAATATCCGACCCTTCCACAATCAACGCCGCACACACCGGAAACGCCGCCGAACTCGGATCCCTAGGCACCGCCACCACCTGCGGCCGCAACTCCGGCTGGCCCGTCAGGGTAATCACATTCCCCTCCGCCGTCCGCTCCACCACCAACTCCGCCCCAAACCCCACCAACATCCGCTCCGAATGGTCGCGCGTGGGCTCCCGCTCAATCACCACCGTCTGCCCCGGTGCGTTCAACCCCGCAAGCAACACCGCTGATTTCACCTGCGCCGACGCCACCGGCAAGGCATAGCGCACCGGCACCGGGTTGGCCGCCCCCACCACCGTCATTGGCAACCGCCCGCCGCGGCGACCGTAAGCCTGCGTGCCAAACAACGACAACGGGTCCGTCACCCGCCCCATCGGCCGCTTGCGCAAACTGGCATCGCCGGTAAAGGTCGCGGTCATCGCGGTCGTGGCCATACAGCCCATAATCAACCGCACCCCCGTACCGGAATTGCCGCAATCAATCACCGCATCAGGCTCGCGAAACCCACCAACGCCAACCCCATGCACCGACCAGCTGCCCGGCGCGTGCTGCACCACCTCCGCCCCAAAGGCGCGCATAGCAGATGCCGTATCCAACACATCCTGCCCTTCCAGCAACCCAGAGATCTTGGTTTCCCCCACCGCCATCGCGCCGAAAATCAACGCTCTGTGGCTGATGGATTTATCCCCCGGCACTTCGGCCCTCCCACTCAGCGGGCCAGATTTGGTAGAGGTCATCACTTGGGCAGCACCGTGGCCAGACATCGCATTCTCCTAAAAACTCTGCGCTGTGATAGCTGAAGGCAAACGGGGCGTCCATAACGCTTGCATCCCGTTTTTCCCACGCTACCTATGGCGCATGGCACAAAAACCCTATCACTCCGGCCCGATCACCAACCATTTTGACGGCACGCGCTTTTTCAACCCCGATGGTGCCGCCCCGCGGGGCCTGCGCGACCTTTTTGAAATGGCAGCTCAATGGCCAGCGCAGCACATGACCAAAATCGGTGCAAATCCATCCCATCAAACCCGCCGCAAGCGTCAACGATATGACCATCACCATGGTCGGCCACGCCACGCTCCTCATCCAAACCGCCGGGATCAACATCCTGACCGACCCGGTGTGGTCCCCGCGCGCCAGCCCCCTGTCCTTTGCCGGCCCCAAACGCGTGGCCCAGCCCGGTATCGCCTTTGAAGACCTGCCCAAAATTGACGCGGTGCTGCTCAGCCACAACCACTATGACCACCTCGACCTCGCCACACTGCAACGCCTACACCAAACCCATGCTCCCGAAATCATCACACCCTTGGGCAATGATACCGTCATCCACACGCAGCTACCAAAAGCCAAAATCACCACCCGCGACTGGGGCCAAAACACGGCCCTAGGCCCGCTGACCATCCACTTTGAACCCTGTCACCATTGGTCCGCCCGCGGCGCGCGCGACCGTTCCATGGCGCTCTGGGCCGCTTTCGTCATCGACGGGCCGCACGGCAAAATCCTGCACATCGGCGACACCGGCTTTGACCAAGGCCGCCCCTACCGCGACCTGCCCGCCAAACACGGTGCCATCCGCACCGCCATCCTGCCCATCGGTGCCTACGCCCCTCGCTGGTTCATGCGCGACCAACACCAAAACCCGGATGAGGCCGCGCGCGGTTTCCTGCTCTCCGGCGCCAAAACCGCCATCGGCCACCACTGGGGTACCTTCCAGCTCACAGATGAAGAACGCGCAGCCCCGCCAGACGCGCTCGACCAAGCTCTGAAAACCCACAAGATTCCAGCAACCCAGTTCCGCGCCCTACCACCCGGAACAGCCTGGGCCATCCCAACCTAACCCCCGTTTTCATCTTGGCCCAAATACCTAAAACCCCACGCGGCCCCGCTTCATCTTTGCAAAAATACTCAAAACCCCCTCATTGCAAATCCGCAAACGCCACCTTCAACCTCGCCACTGCCTCTTCAACGCGCGCCGTTTGCGTGGCGAGGTTGATGCGTTGGAACAACGCCCCGCCCACACCAAAACTCGGGCCGGGTGAAACCGCAATTTTCGCAACCTCGCGAATACGGGACGCTATTTCATCAAAATCCATACCTGTGCCAGAAAAATCCACCCACGCAAGATAGGTGGATTGAAGCGGCAGGGAGCGAACTCCCGGAATAGAATTGACGCCTTCGTCAAACAGCTTTCGATTGCGATCCAGATGGGCAATTTGGGCATCCACCCATTCCGCACCCTCAGCACTATAGGCGGCCGTGATCATATGAAGCGCCAATCCGCTTGGGGTGTAATCCAGTGTTGAGAGGCGTTTTTTCATGGCGGCGCGCAGGGTGGCGTCGGAGATGATCATATTGCCTGTGCGCTGGCCCGCAATATTGAAAGTCTTGGAGGCAGCGACCATCGTGACAGTACGGTCGCGATGCTCAGGTGCGGCGACATCCATCGGCATAAAATGATGACCCGCATAGACCAGATCGTGATGCACTTCATCCGAAACCAAGATCAGATTATTGCGCGCCGCAAAGTCGGCCACGGCCCGCAGTTCATCGCGGGTCCAGACCCGACCCGATGGGTTTTGCGGCGAGCACCAAATGAGGATTCTCTCAGTACCATCAAGCCGGCTCTGCGCGTCATCCAGATCAAGATCATAGCGGTCACCATTTCGGGCCAGCGGACACTCCACCACCCGACGCCCTGCTTTATTAATTTTATTGGCAAATTCATGATAAACTGGGGTAAAGATCAGCACTCCATCCCCCGGATCTGACCAAACATCAATTGCCAGCGCAACACCATTGCCAAGCCCCTGACAGGTCAAAATCGCATCCGTCTCCACCAACCAGTTGTGACGGTTTTTCATCCACCACTGTATAGCACCCAGATATTCTGGATATTCCCAAGTATAGCCAAAAATGCCCTGCTCTGCCGCGCGTCGCACGGCTTCAATCACGCAAGGCGCCGTGGGGTAATCGGCATCGGCGGTCCACATCGCCAAGCCGTCACTAGGGGAAACACCAAAAAGCGTTTCCATTTTATCCCACTTGGAGCAATGGGTGCCGCGGCGGTCGATGATTTCGTCAAAATTCATAGTGTTCCCTCACAGTTTGAGCCACGCTACCTACGGAGTCCTCCGGGTTCCAGTGTTGGAATGTGCGGGTAACAATTTCTGCAACGCAAATGTCGCGCCCATTGCACCAAACCGCCGCATCCCTTACATCAACGCCCATGATACGTCCCATTTTGATCCACCCCGACCCACGCCTGAAAAAAACCTGCGCCCCCGTGGACGCGGTCACCCTCGATATTGGTGAGCTGGCCGAGGATATGCTGGCCACCATGTATGATGCCCCCGGCATTGGCCTCGCCGCCCCCCAAGTTGGCGCCATGACCCGGCTTTTGGTCTTGGATTGCGTCAAAGACCCGGCCAAATCCCCGCGCCCCATGGTTCTGCTCAACCCGGTCGTCACCTGGTCGTCCGAGGATATGTCGATCTATGACGAAGGTTGCCTGTCCATCCCCGACCAATATGCCGAGGTTACGCGCCCTGCAAAGGTGCGCGTGGAATGGCTGGGCCTTGACGGCAAAACCCAAGAAGAAGAGTTCGAAGGCCTCTGGGCCACCTGCGTTCAGCACGAAATTGACCACCTCAACGGCAAGCTGTTCATTGATTACCTTGGCCCACTGAAACGCCAAATGATCACCCGCAAAATGCAAAAGCTAAAACGCGAATTGGCGCGAAACGCCTAAGGTGTTTCGGCTTTGGCCCGGAAAATACCCCGTCACACAACTCAAGGCGAAACACCCCGAATGGCCCTGCTCCCAATTTTGCAACTGCCCGATGCCCGCCTGCGCCAAACCTGCGCGCCCGTCACGCAGTTTGATGCCACCCTAAAACAGCTTGCCGATGATATGCTGGAAACCATGTACGCCGCCCCCGGTCGCGGCCTCGCAGGCCCGCAAGTCGGCGCGCTACACCGCATTTTCGTCATGGATGCTGGCTGGAAAGAAGGCCGCCCCAGCCCATTGGTCTGCATCAACCCAGAAATCAAAGACGCCTCCGGCACCGCCACAGGTACTGAGGGTTGCCTGTCGATCCCGGGCCAGCCCGTCCGCATTTCCCGCCCCGCCGTGGTCCGCATGGCATGGCAAGACCTCGCAGGCCGCCACTGCGAAGGTTTTTTCGAAGGCTTCAGCGCCGTCTGCGTCCAACACGAACGCGACCACCTCGACGGCATCCTGTGCATCGACTACCCCGACCTCACCGAACCCGCACCTGAACCTGAGGCCACATCATGACCGTCCGCCGCTGCATCCCATGGCCCGACAAACGCCTCCAAACCGCCGCCGCCCTCGTGGCTGAAATCACCGATGATATCCGCAAAATCTGGGCCGATATGGTTGACACGATGGAGGCGATGCCCGGCTACGGCCTCGCCGCCCCCCAAATCGGCATCATGCTGCGCCTCGCCGTAGTCGATTGCTCATCCGAGCGTGGCCAAGCCATCCTGATGGCCAACCCCGAAATTCTCCACGCGTCCGCCCAACCCCGCGTGCATGATGAGGCCAGCCCAAACCTGCCCGGCGTCGCCGCCAAAATTACCCGCCCGCGTGCCGTGACCGTGCGCTACCTAAACGCCGATGGCGTGTCTGAGGACCGCGATTTCGTGAACCTTTGGGCCACCAGCGTCCAACACCAAATCGACCACCTGAACGGCAAAATGTTTTTTGACAATTTAAGCAAAATGAAACGTGACATGTTGCTGCGCAAGGCCCGCAAATCTCAATAATCTTGCCTTGGCACACCCTATTCCCAAACCCCAAAAGGAAAACCCAATGCGCGTGATCTTCATGGGAACCCCCGATTTCTCGGTCCCGATCCTCGATGCCCTTGCCGCAAAACACGAAATCGCAGCCGTCTACTCGCAGCCCCCCCGCCCCGCCGGGCGCGGCAAAAAGGATAGGCCTTCGCCCGTCCAAACCCGCGCGATTGCGCTTGGCCTGCCCGTTCATACCCCCGTTTCGCTGCGCAGCGAAACCGCAGCATTGGCCTTTGCAGCGCACAAGGCTGATATCGCCGTCGTTGTCGCTTATGGTTTGATATTGCCGCAAAATATCCTCTCTGAACCGCAGCATGGCTGCCTGAATATCCACGCCTCTTTGCTGCCCCGTTGGCGCGGCGCGGCCCCCATCCACCGCGCGATTCTGGCAGGCGATGCTGCAACCGGCATTTGCATCATGCAAATGGAGGCGGGGTTAGATACCGGCCCGGTTTTGCTGCACAGCAAAACCCCGATTGGCCCGCAAGAAACCACCGCCGATCTGCATGACCGCCTGTCTGCAATGGGCGCGGACCTGATCATCCAAGCCATCGACCAGCTTCCAAACCTCACCCCCGAACCGCAGCCGGAGGTCGGCGTGACCTATGCCAGCAAAATCGACAAATCCGAAGCGCGCATAGATTGGACCCAACCCGCCGCCACCATTGACCGCCAAATCCGCGGCCTCTCACCCTTTCCCGGCGCGTGGTGCGACATCGCGGGCGAACGCGTAAAACTCCTCCGCTCCCGCCTTTCAAACCACAGCGGAACACCGGGCAAAGTTCTGCACGGTTTCACCATCGCCTGCGGCACAGGCGCGGTTGAAATCCTGCAAGCCCAACGCGAAGGCAAACGCCCCAGCGACACCACCGAAATTCTGCGCGGCTTTAACTTGCCGGACGTTCTGTCCTAAAGGTCACATAGCGGCCTCGCCCAAACTCAGCCAAACCCACAAAACCCCAACCCCACTACCCTTCGCCCCAATTCCTGCTACCCTTCTCCCGCAAACACTCATCAAAAAGGCCATCACCATGCCCATGATTTTGCTGATCGTTATCATCGGGGCCGCCGCTGGTTTTCTTGCGACGCGGTTTATGAAGGTTCAAGCAGACGTTCCCACCACCATCGCCATCGGCGTGGTCGGTGCGGTTGTAGGCTGGCTTATTTTGCGCATCCTTGTGGCAGTCACAGGGGCCGTCGCCATGTTCATCGGCGCCATTCTGGGCGCTGTACTATTGCTTTGGCTCTGGCAACGTTTCAGGGTCGCGGCAAATAACCCGCCTTTACTGCTTAGACAAAAACCCAACCGGCGCATTTTCATCGCGCCAAAAATCAAGCGCGGCCTTGTCCGTCACGGCGGTAGAGCGTTTGAACTCACAAATCAGCTCCCCATTCTCCACCGTTGACGCAACGATCAAACATTGGAAAATCTGGTTGGCCCCGTCATAAACATCAATTAACCCTCGCAGATGTGGTGTGCGGTCCGCATCCAGCGCAATCCCCCCATCCCACATCCGCAGAATCGGAAAAACCGCTTCACCCAACTGCACCCGCAACCGTGATTTCCTAACCTGATCGCGCTTTTTCGCCGCAGCCAGCCCATCTTGTATCTCTTTTGGCAAAAATTCCAGCATGATACGTCCTTTCAATACGCTTTAGTCTGCGCCTAAATTGGTTAAAATCAAGAAAACGCTGTGACAGATTTTCACATTCCCCCCAGCGCGGCAGAAAAGCCACGTTGCCCTTACCGCCAAAATCAGGTTTCTGTGCCGCACAAGTATGGGGAAGATGATGGCCGAAACAGCAGACCATGGCGGCGGAATAGACGCCGCAATCGCCCAATTTGGCGGCACCCGCGCGGGTTGGATTGACCTGTCCACAGGCATCAACCCCACACCCTATCCGCTTGGCACCCTGCCCGCCGACGCATGGAGCGCCCTGCCTGACACCGCCGCCTTCGCCAAGCTAAACGCCGTCGCCCGCCAGTTCTGGACCGTCCCCGCCACAGCCGCCATCCTGCCCGCCCCCGGTGCCAGCGCCCTTATCGCACGCATCCCCAGCCTCACCCCCCCCGGCACCGTCCACATCCCCGGCCCCACCTATAACGAACACGCCCGCGCCTTTGCAGCCCAGGGTTGGACCATGACCGACACCGCCAAAACCCGAGTTATCGTCCACCCCAACAACCCCGACGGGCGGCAATGGACCGCCCAAGACCTAACCACAACAACCATAATCGACGAAAGCTTTTGTGACGTCACCCCCGATGCCTCGCTGATCGCCCACGCCACCCGCCCCGGCACAATAATCCTCAAAAGCTTCGGCAAATTCTGGGGCCTCGCGGGCCTGCGCCTTGGCTTTGCCATTGGCGACCCCGCCCTGATCGCCAAACTGTCCCAAAGCATCGGCCCTTGGGCCGTCTCTGGCCCCGCACTCGAAATCGGCACCCGCGCCTTAAACGACCAAACTTGGGCCACCCAAACCCGCATCCGCCTTGCCACCGATGCCGCCCGCCTCGACGCGCTCCTCAACCTGCCCGTCGTCGGCGGCACCAGCCTTTTCCGCCTTTACGACACCGAGTGTGCGAAAGCCTTGCAAACCCACCTCGCCCGCCACCATATCTGGACCCGCATTTTCCCTTACTCTACCCGCTGGATCCGCTTTGGCCTACCCGGCACCCCCGACCATTGGTCCCGCCTCGAACAGGCCCTAGGCGCATGAGCGCTGCCCTCCTCCTCCCCGCCCTCCTCCTCGATGCCGCCTTGGGTGAACCAAAATGGCTGTGGGACCGCGTCCCCCACCCCGCCGTCCTGATGGGCCGCGCCGTGGCTATGGCCGACAAACGGCTTAACCACGGCACCGCCCGCAAACTAAAAGGCACCCTGGCCATGGTCCTCCTTGGCCTCGGCGCTTGGGCCTTGGGCTGGCTCATCGCCGCGATCCCCGATTTCGGGATCTTGGAAATCCTCGCCGCCGCCATCCTGCTCGCCCAAAAATCCCTTGTCCAACACGTCCGCACCGTGGCCGATGCCCTGCGCATGTCCCTCCCCGCAGGTCGGCGCGCCGTGGCGATGATCGTTGGCCGCGACACCGCTCAACTCGACGCCCCCGCCATCTCTCGCGCCGCGATCGAAAGCGCTGCCGAAAACCTGTCCGACGGTGTCATCGCCCCCGCCTTTTGGTTCCTGCTCCTCGGCCTGCCGGGTCTCATGCTCTATAAAATCACCAACACCGCAGATAGCATGATCGGCCACCGCACCCCGAAATACGAACAATTCGGCTGGGCCGCCGCCCGGTTTGATGACCTTCTTAACCTCGCCCCTGCCCGCCTCACCGCCGCCCTCATCGCGCTCAGCCACCTGCAGTTCGACCCCAATCCCATCCTGCGTGATGCCCCCCTGCACCGCTCACCCAACGCAGGCTGGCCCGAGGCGGCGATGGCCGTTGTCCTCAACACCGCCCTATCCGGCCCGCGCAGCTATGATGGCAAAATGACTGATTTCCCATGGGTTTGGCCCAGCGGCACCCGCACCCCCGGCCCCGCGCAAATCGACGCCGCTTGTAACGCCCTGTGGCGCGCTTGGGCGCTCATGCTGCTGGCGGTCGCGGTCATCGCCAGCCTTTAAAGCGCTTTGACCAAGCAGCGTGCCAACCGCTTTAGGCACAACCCCGTTGCCTCGCCACCGCACCCTGCTACTCTGCACCGCAACACCTCGATAAGGCGCACCCAAAACCATGCCCCAAACCACCTCCCAATGGGGCATCTGCACCACCGTAAAGGCGCCCTTGGAGCAGGTCCAAGCCTTCACAGCCTATCACCTAAACCTCGGTGCCGCCCATATCTGGCTGCATTTCGATGACCCGGATGACCCCGCGGCAAACCACTTCAATCACCCCCAAATCACCACCACCCTGTGCAGCCCAGAATATTGGATGGGCCTAATCGGCAAACGCCCTGAGCGTCACCAAAACCGCCAAGGCCGCAATATGCACAGGGTCTACCAAACCGACGCCTTACCGTGGATCGCCCATATCGACGTCGATGAATACATCCTGCCGCAAAGGGGAGACGCGTCAGATATCAACGCAGCCCTCGCAGCCCTCCCCGAGGGCCAACCCATGCTCCGCATCGCGCCCTATGAGGCGCTGCATGACCCAGCCCTCCCCGATGACATCTTCACCGCCACCCAGTTCCGCGCCGCCTTGGGCGGCCACCGCAATGAGGCCGCCCGCATCCGCGCCTTCGGCCCCTACGCGCCCCTCCTCACCAACGGCGTCCTGTCCCACGCCGCTGGAAAATGCTTTTTCCGCACCGGCCTCTCGCGGTTTGAACCCCGCCTGCACGGCGCTTTTCGCGCAGGCACCCGCGTACCGGGCGGCGAATTTCACAAAGACATCGCCTTGCTGCATTTCCATGCCCAAGATCCCACACGCTGGCGCGACCGTCTGCACTTCCGCCTAACCAAAGGCGCCTACCAATATAATCCCGCCTTGCAAGACTGGCTGCTAAGCGCCACCGATGGCGAAATCGACGCCTTCTACAAAGCCACCCAAACCGCCACGCTTGAAACCCTCGCCAAACTCCGCACTGAGAACGCCCTGCTCAGCGCCACCCTAAACCTGCGCCAAACCATGGCCAAAATGGGCCTAATATGACAGTCACATCCGCCGCACTCGCCACCGAACTCGTAGCCACCTTGCCGCATGTCCTCGCTGCCCCCAAAACCGATACAACAATCCACAGCCTGTGCCTGCGCCCTGCCCGCAACGCGCGCACCTTGCCCAAGACACAGCACCTAACCCACGCACACGGCATCACCGGCGACCGATGGCAATCCGACCCATGGCTGCGCCTGCCAAACGGTGACCCCGACCCAAATATCCAAGTCTCCATCCTGCCCATGCGGGTCTTAAACCTCATCTGGACCAACCGCGACACCAGCCCCCACCCCGGCGACAGCTTTATCGCCGATATTGACACCAGCCTCGCCAACCTGCCCGAAGGCAGCCCCCACCCCGGCGCCCCCTTACGCAAACTCTAACCTAGCCCCAGCATCATCTGTTCACAAATATCCAAATCCCGGCACAGATCACACGAAAATACGCCCCAAACCGCGCCAAACATTACCGCTAGGCACGCATTTCTAAACATTAATATCTTCTAAAGAAAAATAGTGATTTTATTTTAAAAACAACAGCTTAAAAAATCCTCCGCGCGCGATTCCGCACGATGAATTGCGGCCTCAAGCCACCATCGCCGCCGCCCGCTTCAAATCCACACTGACCAGCTGGCTCACCCCTTGCTCGGCCATCGTAACCCCAAACAAGCGGTCCATTCTGGCCATCGTGACCGCATGGTGCGTGATAATCAAAAACCGCGTTTCGGTCCGCCTCGTCATCTCATCCAATAGGTCACAAAACCGCGTCACATTGGCATCATCCAACGGCGCGTCCACCTCATCCAGCACACAAATCGGGGCCGGATTGGCCAAGAAAACCGCAAAGATCAGCGCCATCGCCGTCAAGGTCTGCTCCCCTCCCGACAGCAAGCTCAGAACCGCCAGCTTCTTACCGGGCGGCTGGCACATAATCTCCAGCCCGGCCTCCAGCGGATCATCCGATTCCACCAAAACCAGCCTCGCCTCACCACCGCCAAACAAATGGGTGAACAGGGTCCCGAACGAGTTGTTGACCTGCTCAAACGCCGTCAAAAGCCGCTCGCGCCCTTCGCGGTTCAGCCCGGCAATCCCGCCCCGCAACTTCTTAATCGCTTCTTCCAGATCGGTCTTTTCCGTGGCCAGCGCGTCATGCTCCGTCTGCACCGATTTCGCGTCTTCTTCGGCCCGCAAATTTACCGCGCCCAAGGCTTCACGTTGCCGTTTCAACCGACCAACCTCAGTTTCCAAATGCTCCACATCCGGCATCTTATCCGGGTCGGCCTCCAAGCTTTCCAACAGCTGGGCCGGCACACATTCAGCCTCTTCCTTAATCCGAACCGCCGCCGCCGTACGTGCCTCCATAGCCGCCTCATGCCGGGCCTCGGTCCGGGCGCGGGCCTCGCGGGCCTCACCTGCCAAACGCTCAGCCTCACGCTCATTCAGGGTCGCCTCTCGCAAGGCCGTTTCCGCAGCAACCAAAGCATCCGCAGCCACAGCCCGCCGTGTCTCGGCAGCACTCATCGCATCAGCAAGCTCTTCACGCTGGATCGCAATTTCCTCTGGCGCGGCTTGGGCGGCTTCCAGCTCTTCCTCGGTCAGCACCTTCCGCTCAGCCAGTTCCTGATTGCGCTTTTCTGCCGTCTCCAAACGGTGCTTCCAGCCCGAAATTTCCTTAGTCACCTCTTGGCGCCGCTTCAACCGCGCCTCACCTTCGCGCCGCAATTCATCATGGGCAGACCGGCGGGTCATCATCGTAATCCGCGCGGCTTCAACTGTGGTTTTCAACGCCTCAACAGCGGCCCGCGCGGCATCCAAATCCGGCAGGGCTGCAACGGCATTCAAAGCATCCCGCAAGGTGCCGCGCGCCTCGGTCGCCTCCGTATCATAGCGGGTCACGGCCAATCGTGCGGCCTCCAGCTTGCCACCCGCAATAGACCTGTCCGCCTCGGCACGCGCCAGCGCACGGTTCACCTCAGTCACACGGGCATCGGCAGCGCGGCGGGCATCGCGCGCCATTTGATCAGCGCGGGCAAGGGCCGCCAGCCGCGCCTGCAACGCTTCATGCGCCAATCTTGCACCATCAGCACGGGCGGCAACATCTTCCAGGTCGCGCTTTAGCTGAACCAAACGGTTCAACTGTTTCAACCGCAAAGCTGCCGCTGATGGCGCATCATCAGCACCGGCGCGAAACCCGTCCCAACGCCACAAATCGCCCTCAACACTGACCAAACGTTGACCGGGCCGCAGAGCAGGCTGAAGGGCAGCGCCTTTATCGCGTGCCACAAGACCGATCTGGCCGATCCGGCGGCGCAAAACGGCAGGCACCTGCACCCATTCACCCAAAGGCGTGGCACCGGGCGGCAAGGCGGCGTTCTCATCATACTCAGGCAGCGCGGCCCAGCCCGATACGGCACCAGCCCCCACCGCAGGCGCGCGCAAATCATCGGCGAGTGCCGCGCCAAGGGCGGCTTCATACCCCGGCTCGACGCTGCATTGATCCAAAACTTGGCTACCGGCCGCAGATTCGCGCTCCACCAAGCGACCAAGCGCTGCCACCTCGGCACGCAGCGCATTGGCTTCGCCCTCCGCTTCCGACCGCATGGCGCGGGCATCGGCCTCGCGGGTTTGCACTTCGGCGCGGGCCTCCTCGGCACTTAGCAACGCCTCCTCGGTAGCGTCAGCCAAGGCCAAGGCCTCTTCTTGGGCGATTTCTGCCGCCTCAAACGCCTCGGCGCTGCGAGACTCAAATTCCACGGCCTCGGCAGACGCATCTTTGGCGCGCGCAGTCTGGCTTTCTGCCTTTTCCACAGTGGTTTGCGTGTCGGCCAGCAAACGACCAGCCGATTGATGGCGCGCAGCAAGACGCGCGGCATCCTCGGTCATATCCGACATGCCGCCTTCGCGTTCAGTTAGCAACGCACCAGCCTCACGCGCAGCCTCGGCAGCCTCGCGCAGTTTTTCGTCATGGCCGTCAGCGGCGCGGGTCAGTTGTTCAGCCTCCCAGGCCAGCCGGTCAATCGTGTCTTGGGCATCGCGGTTCAGGCCAGATTCGCGCTCCATATCGCGGGCAAGCTGTTCGATACGGCCACGCAGGGTATCAATGGTTTGCAGCGCGCGGGCCTCCGTATCATTCAGCGTGTCACGCTGCACGGTCAGCCGCTGCAAAATGGCCCCTGCAATAGCCTCTTCCTCGCGCTTGGGCGGCAGGCCGTCTTCGGCCTTTGCGCGCGCATCTTGGGCTGCGCGCGACAAGGTTTCGGCCTTTCCTGCCTGCACCAAACGCTCCCGCAGCAAGGCTTCCGCCTCATTCACCGCAAAGTCTGCCTCACCCCAACGACGGAACAAAAGCATCCCTTCAGCCCGGCGCAATTCAGTGCCAATTTCCCGGTAGCGGGCGGCTTGGCGGGCCTGACGGGCAAGCGTTCCGAGTTGGGCAGCCATCGCCTCAAGCACATCATCAACGCGAGACAGATTGGTTTCCGTGGCAGTCAGGCGCAGTTCAGCCTCATGCCGGCGCTGGTACAGGCCCGAAATACCCGCGGCTTCTTCCAAAATCCGACGCCGCGCCTTGGGCTTGGCGTTGATCAATTCGGCGATCTGTCCTTGGCGCACAAGCGCTGGCGAATGCGCACCTGTTGAGGCATCGGCGAACAGCATTTGGATGTCACGCGCGCGGACATCTCGCGTATTCGCTTTGTAGGCCGATCCGGCATCGCGGGTGATGCGCCGGGTGATTTCAATCTGATCCGCCTCGTTAAACCCCGAGGGCGCAAGCCGGTCTTGGTTGTCAATCACCAGTGCTACTTCGGCAAAATTGCGAGCAGGGCGGCTGGAGGTGCCGGCGAAAATCACATCCTCCATTCCGCCGCCGCGCATCGCTGTGGGGCGGTTTTCGCCCATCACCCAGCGCAGCGCCTCCAGCAAGTTGGACTTGCCGCATCCATTGGGACCAACCACACCTGTAAGACCCTCATGGATGATCAAATCCGTGGGGTCGACAAAGCTTTTGAAGCCATTGAGGCGAAGGCGGTTAAAACGCAAAGTCGTGGCACCGTTGATTCTATATGGTTCACGATGGTCCGCCCCCTCACGGAATGTGTCAACCCGTTAACCCCCTGCATCCTGCGGCTATGGGCGGCTTATCCACAACATCTTGGCATTATTGGGCCTGCTTGCGCGCGTTTGCGTCTAGTTTGAAATTGGGAACTTCATCTAGTTGGGTTGGCAGCCATGGCAAAGGGTGAGTTGTCCTTTGAGAATAAATCCCAGCGTCACGTCGCAAGATCGCGAAATTCACTTGACCGGGCAGGCCACTGAGCGGAGAGTCTGCCCCGATCAAGGAAATTTCTATGACACCGTTTCAACCCAAGGCCCCCTATGATTGGGATGCGCTGCTTGCGCTGATAAAACGGGCGTTTGCCGGGATGGAGGGCCGTATTGACCCGCCATCCTCATTGCACAAAATGACCGCACAGGATTTGGCTAGGCATCAAGGCGAAATTTGGGTGGTTGGCCGCCCTGCGCGTGCCTGTATGGTGCTGACGCCAAAGCCACATGCGCTGCATCTGGGGCGCTTGTCGGTAGACCCGCCATGGCAAGCCAAAGGCTACGCGCATATCTTGATCGACCATGCCAAAGCGCGGGCGCGCGCACTCGGCCTACCCCAGTTGGAGTTGCAATCTCGGATCGAGCTTGTCGAAAACCACGCCATCTTTTTCGCCCTTGGGTTCAAGCAAACTGGCTCAACCAGCCACCCAGGGTTTGACGGGCCGACGTCATTGGTGTTCACCAAAGACGTTTAGGTTTTGGCTTGCGACTGACGCGCGCGCCAGAGGGTGAACAGGCCCGCCGACACCACCACCGCAGCCCCTATCGCGACATGCAACTCTAACACCTCACCAAACACAGTGATCCCAAGCGCCGAGGCAAAGACCAGTTGCAGGTAGGCAAAGGGTTGGATCGCAGACGCCTCGGCCACCTCATAGGCGCGGATCAGCATGTAATGGCCCGTGGCTCCCGTGACGCACAAAGCCGCCATCCACGCCCAATCCGTGGCGATCATCGGCTCCCACCAGCCCATCCCGGCCAAGGTGGTGATGACCGCGCCCACGGTACCAATCCAAAAAAACGACACCGCAGCGCTGTCTTTGCGCCCAACATAGCGGGTGAGCAGGCCGTAGATGGCAAACATAAGTGCGGCCGCCAATGGCAGCAACGCAAATGGCGAAAACACCGCAAACCCCGGCTGCAAGATGATCAGCACACCAACAAACCCAATCGCAATCGCCGTCCAGCGCCGCCAACCCACCACCTCCCCCAACATCGGGCCAGAGAATGCGGCAATCAGCAGCGGATAAGAGGCAAACACCGCGTGGTTGCCGACCAGCCCCAGTTTGACAAAGCCCAAAACCAGCAGCCAAATCTGCACCGCCAGCAGCAGCCCGCGAAGCGGTTGCAAGATCGGGTGCTTGGTTGCCGATGCCGCGCGCAGGCCGCCCGCCTTGCGCCACGCGACCCAAATGACAAAGGCGGCAAAGAACCAATAGCGGATCATCACCACCATCATCACGTTGTATTCGCCCGCCAAATGCCGCGAAATCCCGTCTTGCATGGCAAAGACAAAGGTCACGGCAACCATCAGCCAAATGCCCAACCTAGTGTTCTGATCGGTCATCGTTGCGACACGCGCATCGCCTTGCCTTGGTTTTTCTGGCGGCTGCGGATGACGGTGAACAGGCCCGCGAGAATAACAATCCCCCCCCCAATGATCACGTTCATATGCAGCACCTCACCAAACACCACCATTGCGATGACAGTGACAAACACGATCTGCAAATAGGCAAAGGGTTGCAGCGCACTGGCCTCGGCCATCGAATAGCTGCGGATCAGCAGATAATGGCCAAACAGCGCAAGGAACGAGTAAACCCCGATCATCAGCAGATCAAACGGAACCATGGCGGTCAGGTACGGTAGCCCAACAATGGTCATCAAAACGCAGCCAATAATGCCCGACCAGAAAAACGAGACAAACGCAGACTCATCCCGCGTCGCAAGCCGCGTAAGCAGGCTGTAGAGTGCAAACATGAAAGCGCTGGCCAAGGGCAAAAGGCTGTCGAGCGAAAATACGCCGCCATCGGGTTGCAAGATGATGGCGACCCCGACCATGCCAATCAGAATGGCCGTCCAGCGCCGCCAGCCTACCTTTTCGCCCAAAATCGGCATGGCAAGCCCAGCCACCAACAGCGGGCAAACGGCGAAAATTGCATGAGTGTTGATCAACCCAATGCGGTTATAAGCATAGACCATCACGCAAATCTCCGAGATCAACAAAACAGATCGCGCGATTTGCAGCCATGGGTGGCGCGTCCGCACGGCGTTTTGCAAACCACCCCCTGTCATCACGGCTTGCGCCATGACAAAGGCCGCGAACACCCAATACCGCACCATGACAATCATCAGCACGCTGTAGCCGCCCGCCAAGTAGCGCGAGAATCCGTCTTGCACGGCGAAAACAAACACCGTGGCGATCATCAGCAACATGCCAAGACGGGTGTTTTGAACGGTCATTTGGGCAGCTTTCCTGTGGCCATGTGGCGCTTGTGGCCGTGGCCTTTGCGCCGCTCTACCGCAAATCCGGCGGCCTGCAACCCCCGGCGAACAAAACCCGCCGCAGTGTAGGTGGCAAATGTACCGCCGGGGTTGCTGTGGGCGGCAACCTCGGCCATCAAAGCCTCATTCCACAATTCAGGATTTTTGGCCGGGGAAAAGCCGTCCAAATACCACGCATCGGCGCGGCCCTCCCATGCAGGCAAGGTGGTGCGGGCGTCACCGATAATCACCTGCACCGCGACCGGGCCAAGTTGAAACTGGCGCAAGCCTTGCGACCAATGGGTCAGGAAATCATCTGCCACAGCAAGAACTTCGGGAAAAGCTTGTAAGGCGCGGGCGATATCGGGGGCAGCCATTGGATAGGCCTCAAACGAGGTATAGCGAAGCGGGGTTTGCCCTGCCGCGAGGCGCGTAGCGAGCAGGTTCAGGCCCGTGCCAAACCCCAATTCCGCAATGTGAAAACCGGGATGCAGCCGTGCGGGCAAGTCGTTTCCGGCCAAAAACACATGGCGCGTCTCACTTAACCCATTGGCAAGGCTAAAATAAGGGTCATCAAACTGGGTCGATATCGGCAAAACACTATCGCGCCACTCCAACGCGGCAGGGCTTTCAGGGTTGTTCTGGTCTGGCACGGGAATTTCGCCTAAGGGTGGGATCAAAGCGACAATGGGCAAAGGGGCCGGGAATGGCAACGCCAGATCTGACAGTGCATGGCGCAGGCATTTTTGGCTTGTCCATCGCTTGGGCCGCCTTGCTGCGCGGCGCGCGCGTGCGGGTGGCAGAGGTGGCGCGCGTGGGTGCCGGATCATCTGGCGGAATCGTGGGTGCGCTGGCGCCGCATGTGCCAGAAAACTGGAACAGCAAAAAGGCGTTTCAGTTGGAGTGTTTGTTGGGCGCAGAAACGTGGTGGGCCGATGTGCAAGCCGCGGGCGGCGTGGACCCGATGTATGCCCGCACAGGCCGCCTACAACCGATCATGGATGCGCCCGGTTTGGCGCTGGCCCATGCGCGGGTGGAAACGGCCAAAACCCTGTGGCAAGGCCGTGCCGCGTGGGAGGTGATCAAAGCCACGGGTGCCGCATGGGAACCCCACAGCCCAAGCGGTTGGCTGATCCATGACACGCTGACCGCGCGTTTGCATCCGCGCGCGGCCTGTGCAGCGCTGGAGGCTGCGATAAAGGCAAAGGGTGGCGAGGTGGTGATTGGGCCGGTGGACCAAACGACCGGCCCGCAGGTTTGGGCAACGGGTTATGCAGGTTTACTGGCTGCATCTGACGGGCGCACACGGTCAGTAGGTGGCGGGGTCAAGGGGCAAGCGGTGGCCTTGCGCTTTGAGGCCGCCAATCTGCCGCAAATCTTTACCGATGGCCTCCATATCATCGGGCATGGCGATGGCACGGTTGCGATTGGATCAACGTCCGAGCGTGACTGGGAAGATGCCACAACCACCGATGCGCAGCTGGATGCACTGATTGCATCGGCCCGTGCGGCCTTGCCTTGCGTTGCCAACGCCCCCGTGGTCGAACGCTGGGCAGGCATTCGCCCCCGCAGCCGCAGCCGCGCGCCGATGTTGGGGGCGTGGCCCGACAAGCCCGGCCATTTCATCGCCAATGGCGGTTTCAAAATCGGCTTTGGCATGGCCCCCGGCGTTGCGGGCTGCATGGTCGATTTGGTGCTGGACGGGCGCGACACCATCCCTGATGACTTTCGCATTGCCGCCAGCCTGTAGGGGCCTGCCCCCCCTTGAACCCAACCCCGCGCCGGCGCACTGTCGTCCGAACTTATGATTTCGGAAGGAGACGAGCATGCGGCACGGCGGGCAGATATTGGTGGATCAACTGGTGACACAAGGTGTGGCCCGCGTGTTTTCCGTACCGGGCGAAAGCTTTTTAGCCGCACTTGACGGCCTGCATGACAGCGGCATCCAAAACATCGTGTGCCGCCAAGAAGGCGGCGCCGCAATGATGGCCGAGGCGCATGGCAAGATGACCGGCAAGCCGGGGGTTTTGTTCGTGACCCGCGGGCCGGGGGCCACCAATGCGTCCGCCGGGATCCACATCGCCAAACAAGACAGCACGCCGATGGTGGTGTTCGTGGGCCAAATCGCCCGAGCGCACCGCGACCGTGAGGCGTTTCAAGAGGTGGATTACCGCGCGGTCTTTGGCACCTTGGCCAAATGGACAGCCGAGGTCGACCAGATTGAACGCTTGCCCGAATACATCAGCCGCGCTTTTCATGTGGCCTGCTCAGGCCGCCCCGGCCCCGTGGTTTTGGCCCTGCCCGAGGATATGCTTTCTGCCCACGCCGATGTGGCCGACCTGCCCGCCCCCGCCCCCCACGTGTCAGCAGTCAGTTCCGCGCAGATTGCAGCAATCACACAAGCCCTGCAAACCGCCCAGCGCCCTTTGGTGATTGCAGGCGGGCCGGGCTGGACCCAAGAGGCCCGCGATGCGTTGGAGCGTTTTGCCGAAAACTGGAATCTGCCTGTGGCCGTGACCTTCCGCCGCCAAGACCGGATGAACAATGATCACCCGCTTTATGCAGGTGACCTCGGCGTGGGGATGAACCCGAAACTGGGCCAACGGCTGGCGCAGGCCGACACGCTTTTGGTGCTGGGCGCGCGTTTGGGCGATATCGCGACCGATGGCTATGCAATCCTTGATCCCACCCGGCCCGGCCCCCGCATTTTGCACATTTACCCCGACCCAGATGAATTGGGCCGCGTGTTCCACCCGGCGCTTGGCGTGGCCGCCCCCACCGCCGATGTGGTCCATGCTTTGGCCGAAACCAACGGGCAAGGCAGCTGGGCCGATTGGGCAGCGCAAGCCCGCAGCGACTATGAAACATGGCAAAAGCCGACCGAGACGCCGGGTGCTGTAAAGCTGGAACAGGTCGTCGCATGGCTTGCCGCCAACCTCGCCCATGACAGTATTGTCACCAACGGCGCGGGCAATTACGCCGCGTTTTTGCACCGCTATTACCGCTTTCGCCAGTTCGGCACGCAGCTTGCCCCTACATCCGGGTCTATGGGCTACGGCTTTCCAGCCTCGGTGGCAGCATCCTTGCAAAACCCTGACAAAACCGTGGTTTGTATGGCCGGGGATGGATGTTTTCAAATGACCTGTAATGAGATGTCGACAGCGGTACAGCACGGGGCCAAGCCAATTGTGATCGTCGCCAACAATGGCCGCTATGGCACGATCCGTATGCACCAAGAGCGGCATTATCCGGGCCGCCCATCGGGTACCGACCTTGCAAACCCCGATTTCGCCGCCCTTGCGCGGGCTTACGGCGGGCATGGTGAAACGGTGACCGATCAAGCCGATTTTCCGGAAGCCTTTGCCCGCGCGCAGGCCAGTGGCATGCTGTCCGTGATAGAACTCACTCTAGACCCTAACATGCTGACCACCGGCCAAACCCTAAGCCAAGTGCGGGCGGCGGCGTTGAAGGCGTAAACCTCAGCGCCCCGTCAATTCAGAGGTGACGTTAACCACAGCAACCGACCCACGCAGCTTGGCGCGGTAAATCACCAGCGATTCCACCACACGCATCACATAGGTGCGGGTTTCGCTGAAAGGTATAGTTTCCACCCAATCAACCACATCCACCCCCGCCTGCCGTGGGTCGCCAAATTCGGTGACCCAGCGGCGCGGACGCCCCGGCCCGGCGTTATACCCCGAGGCGATCAAGGCTACCGCAGGGCCAAACTCTTCAACCAATTGCGCCAGATAGGCCGCACCAAGCCCAACATTATAGGCGGGGTCCGTGGTCAATTGCCCAAGCGCATAGGGTTTGCCCGTTTTCGCGGCCATCATCTTGGCCGTGCCAGGCATCACCTGCATCAAGCCCAAGGCCCCTGCCGGGCTAACCACGCCCACGTTAAACTCACTCTCCCGCCGCGCGATAGACAAGGCCAAAGCCCGGCTAACCGCCAAACCATCCGGCACCATATCAACCACCGGAAAATACGCATGCGGCAAGATAACCCCGCGCGAAGCTGCCTGTTTGCCAATCAACACCGCAATATGGGGCTGACGGTTTTGCAAAGCGAAATCGGCAAGTTGGCCCAGCTCCACCGGGCCAAGGCTTTCAGCAAGATGCAAAACAAACCGCTTTCCCAGCTCCAAATCACCCGCAGCCAGCAACAGCTTTGCCGACTCCAGCACCGAGGATTTGGCAAAAGCCGCCTTTCCCCAATCAACAGGCCGCGCATCGGCCAGCAACGTCGCATCCAGCGGCAAGCCCAGCTTTTCCGCCGACAGCAGGCCGTAATAGGCGGTCTGATGCTTGGCCCCGGCCTCAAACGCCACACGGGCGGCAGCCAAATTTCCCAGCGCTTCCTCGGCACGCCCTTCCCAATACTGTGCGCGGCTCAGGCTGATGGGGGTGCTGACGCCCTGCTTCAAATGTTGGAAATGGCGGCGGGCGGTCATCGGGTCGTTCAGTTTTCGCAAGGCGATAAAGCCTGCCAAAAACTCCAACTCGGCATAGTCACCGCCTTCGGTCAAATGATGCGCGGCGGCAACGCGGTACGCTTCCGCCTCCCGCCCGGCTTGCACCAAATCGCGCGCCAACCGCGCACGGCGATCGGCCCAAGCATCAGGCCGCCCCAAAGACGCGGCAGATACCGAACGTTCCAAGATAAGCGACAGCGCCCCATCCAGATTGCCCTTGCGCGCCCGCCACGCAAACCGATCATAGGCAAGGCCCGCATTCCCCGCCTCGGCGCTCGGCACCGCAGCAATCAGGCCATCCACACCGTCTTGCAACGCCTGAAGCGCAATGCGCGCACGGGCCAGTGCTTGCAGCCCCGGCGACACCAAGGGCATCATTTGCAACGCCTCACCATCTCGCCCGGCCCACAATAACATATCCATCCGCTTGGCATGCACAGCCCGCAGCGCCGGCCCTTGCAAGCCCAGCATTTCGGCCTGTTCCGCCGCATCAAACCGCAGTTGCACCCAAGCCCGCCGCGCCTCGGCCCCAGCCGCATCCGCGTTACCCAAAGCCGCGAAAGCTTTGACCAAGGCGATAGAGCCTGCCGCAGTTGAAGGTTTATCAGCCTTGAAATACCCCACCACCCGGTCGGGCGTGCTGGATCGTGCCACCGCCCCCTCACCCTTTTGGTGCAGCCATGCAAGGCCCGGCCAATCCGGGCGGCGCATCAAAAATGCCTCATACTCCCCCAGCAATCCATCGCCCGCCCGCAAGCGCTGCCATTCAATCACGTCCCGCGCCACCCCAGCCGGGGCCGTGGCAAGGGCGCGGTCCCAATCGCGGCTACCCGCTAAGGTAAGGGCCGCGCGCAGGTCGCTCGCAGCATCGGCGCGCGCAGGCGTAGCATGGCCAAGCCCCAGCAAAACCAAGGACATCACGCAAAGGCGCAAAACGACGGGAAGGCGAAAGATTTGTGTTTTGTTCATAACCGCCAACTTGCCACCGTGCCTGTCGGGGCGCAACTCACATCCTCGCGTGCAAGCAATCTAGCGCCAAGCTTGGCAAGCGTCCCACATAGCGCTAGGAAGGCGCACAAACCAATGGGGCGACTCAACCATTCGCCCCAGTCGCATAAGGAGACGCGTACCATGTTCAAAGGATCAATGCCTGCTTTGGTCACGCCGTTCAAGAACGGCAAAGTGGATCTGGATACGCTGAAAAAACTTATCGATTGGCAGATCGCTGAGGGCAGCCACGGCATTGTCCCGGTTGGCACCACAGGCGAAAGCCCAACGCTCAGCCATGCCGAGCATGAATTGGTGATTGAAGAGGTGGTCAAGGCCGTTGCAGGCCGCGTGCCAGTGATCGCAGGCACCGGCAGCAATAACACCGCCGAGGCAATGGGCCTGATCAAACATGCCGAACGCGTGGGCGCGAATGCGGCCCTGGTCGTGACGCCGTATTACAATCGCCCCACCCAAGCAGGCCTAATCGCGCATTACACCGCCTTGCATGATTGCTGCACCTTGCCGATTGTAATTTACAACATTCCGGGTCGCTCTTGTGTCGATATGCTGCCCGAAACCATGGGTGAGCTGGCCAAACTGCCACGCATTATCGGCGTCAAGGATGCAGTTGGCAAAATGGAACGTGTCAGCCAGCAGCGTGAGTTGTGTGGCCCCGACTTTATGCAGCTTTGCGCCGAGGATGCCGCCGCTTTGGGCTATAACGCCCATGGCGGCGTTGGCTGCATTTCGGTAACCGCCAACGTGGCCCCGCGCCTATGTGCCGAGTTCCAAGAGGCGATGCTGGCAGGTAATTACGCCAAAGCCTTGCAATACCAAGATCGTTTGATGCCCCTGCACGAGGCCATCTTTACCGAACCCGGTTTGGTTGGTGCGAAATTTGGCCTCTCCGTTTTGGGCCTGTGCGATGCCGAAGTGCGCTTGCCGCTTGTCGGTCTGACCGATGGCACCAAATCCAAGATTAAAGCGGCCATGCGCCACGCGGGGCTGATTAACTGATCACATCTGCACCAAACCCGGCGTACCCAATGGTTGTGACGGGTTTGGGGGCCATGCCGGGTTTGGGGTAGGGCTTAAAAGGATACGCCATGCGTTTGAATGCTGATTTCACTCAACGGGTGGTCGTGCGACCGCAAGATCACGTTTGGGTCGCGTCCCCTGCCGCAGGGGTGACCCGGATGATGCTGGACCGTGTGGGCGATGAGGTGGCGCGCGCCACTAGCCTTGTGCGCTTTGCCCCCGACAGCCAGTTCGACCCACATACCCATGGCGGTGGCGAAGAATTTTTGGTGCTCGACGGCGTGTTTTCGGATGAAACCGGCGATTACCCGGCAGGCAGCTACATCCGCAACCCAATCGGCACCAGCCACACGCCCCACACCAATGAGGGCTGCACGATCTTTGTCAAACTGCACCAGTTTGACCCCACAGATAATGCGCCTGTACAGATAGACAGCGCCAATGCCGCCTTTCGTCCGGGCATGGTTGCGGGCCTGTCTGTGTTGCCATTGCACAGCGGGCCCAGCGAAAACGTAGCCCTTGTGCGCTGGGCACCCGGCACCCGCTTTACCCCCCACGCCCATTGGGGCGGTGAAGAGATTTTTGTGATTGAAGGCACCTTTCAAGATGAACACGGCAGCTATCCCGCCGGAAGTTGGCTGCGCAGCCCACATCAATCGCGCCATCAGCCTTGGTCGGATGAAGGCTGCCTGATCTATGTGAAAACCGGCCATTTGCACCCCGACAGCTTGCGCATGCCGGCCTAAACTGCGGGCGCTGGCGCAATTTCCCACAACCCACTACACGCAAATAGTCCAACCAAACCAAGGCCCACTCATGAACAACAATATGCGCGGCGGCCTTATGATGATTGCCGCGATGGCGGGCTTTGCGGTTGAGGATATGTTTCTGAAAACCGCCGCCCGTCAGGTTCCGGTAGGCCAAATTCTGATGATCTTTGGTGCGGCGGGCATGATCGGCTTTGCAATCCTTGCCAAATCCCAAGGCGCGCGGTTGCTAAACCCCGCCATCCTGTCCACCCCCATCCTGACCCGCGCGGTGTTTGAGGTGATGGGCCGCCTGTTCTACACCCTTGCCATCGCGATGACGCCGCTGTCCTCGGCCTCAGCCATCCTGCAAGCCACGCCTTTGGTGGTGGTCGCGGGTGCAGCTTTGGTGTTTGGCGAACGGGTGGGCTGGCGGCGTTGGGCCGCGATCATGGCTGGGTTTGTCGGGGTTTTGATCATCTTGCGGCCTGGGCTGGAAGGGTTCACGCCTTTGTCCGTTTTGGCGGTTCTGGGGATGCTGGGCTTTGCCGGGCGTGATTTGGCCACACGGGCCGCGCCCAAAACCTTGTCGAACCTGACGCTTGGTGTTTACGGCTTTGCCATGATGGTCCCAACCGGCGCGGGCCTTCTGGCTTGGACCGGCGGCGCGGTTGTTCCAGATACGACGGCCAGCTTGGCCCTTGCGGGCGCTACGCTGTTTGGCGTGGCTGGCTACTATGCGCTAACGGCGGCGATGCGGGTGGGTGAGGTGTCGGTCGTCACCCCGTTCCGTTATACTCGCCTCCTTTTCGCGCTGATCTTTGGCATGCTGGTCTTTGCAGAACGCCCCGATGCGGCCACCCTGCTCGGCAGCGCGATTATCGTGGCCTCGGGTATTTACACCCTGCTGCGGGGGCGTAAGGCGCAATAGACCGGCCTTGCGAAAGGCAAAGCGTTCGGCAACTCTGTGCGCATGAAAGCAACTGATCTGAAAACTTTGACCAAAGCCAACCGTGACGCATGGGATGCGTCGGCGCCTTTACACAAGCAAGGCAAGGATTGGGCTGCATTGCTGACCGCAGCCGCCCAACCCGCGTTCACAACCTTTGATGATTGCATCAGCGCCACCTTGCAAGACCTAGACTTGGCAGGCAAAACTGCCGTGCAAATCGGCTGCAACAACGGCCGCGAATTGCTGTCACTGATACACTTTGGGGCCGTTCCCACATTGGGCATCGACCAATCAGCAGGCTTTTTGGACCAAGCCGCGCAATTGGCATCCGCCGCCCAAAGCAACTGCGCCTTTCTATGTGCTGATATCTATGACCTGCCGCCCGACATCAAAAACGACACCCCTCGCAACCACGCCTTTGCCCTGATCACCATTGCCGTGTTGAACTGGATGCCCGACCTACCGCGGTTTTTCCAAATAGTCGCAAACTTGCTGGCCCCCGGCGGACAGTTGCTGATTTATGAAACCCACCCGATCCTTGATATGTACGACCCCGACGCCCCTAACCCGCTAAGACCTATACGGTCGTATTTCCAAGCCGAACCGCAGGTGTTTGACGACCTGATCACCTATGACGGATCAAATGCCGGCAAAGGCACACGGTCTTTTTGGTTCGCGCACCCCTTGGGCGCTATTGTCACCGCCATAGCGCAGGCTGGCTTGCAGGTAGAGCGCCTGACCGAACACCCCCACTCCAACCGTGAGGTGGACTATGACCACTATCAAAACCAACCCGCCCAGCTGCCGCTATCCTACACGCTAATAGCGCGGCGTCCCTGATCAATCCTGCCGCTTGCGGGCGTTCATCTGGCCCAACCGCACATGGCGCAGCGCCTCAACCAAAAGCGCGGTCAACAGGCCAAAATTCAGCAACCCATTCGCCGCCGCCATCCCGCTAAGCAACCGCCATTCGCGCGGCAGCAACACATCGCCAAAGCCAAGCGTCGTGAAACTGACCAATGAGAAGTAGACCGACGCCTCTAGCGTCACGAAAATTCCCAGCAGGTAAAAGGCCAGCGCCCAGATCCAGACGCCAGCGGTGATGATCCCCAAGACCACAAAAGACACGCCCAGCATAACAAGCAACAGCTTTGGTCTGTGCGGCTCTCGTATCAACCAACGATGACCACGGGCAAATCCCAGTTCCATCACCAAAATACCGATACCGCCAACGGCAATCGACAACAGCATCAACCCCGTGCCTATAGCAATTTGTAAAAACATGCTTTTCCTTTGCCATATTGGCCCGCTCAACCCAGCGTGAAGCTGCCCCATCTGGACAGTTGCAGCGCTAGCCCCTATCTGGTGGGTACCATGGTAAAACACAGCGACCCCAATTCCAAACTGATTGCCGAAAACCGCCGCGCGCGGTTCGATTTCGCGATTGAGGATGATATCGAAGCCGGCATTATGCTGTTGGGGTCCGAGGTGAAGTCCTTGCGCCAAGGTGGGTCCAACATCGCTGAAAGCTATGCAAGCGTGGAAGATGGCGAGTTGTGGTTGATCAACGGCTATATCGCGCCCTATCTGCAAGCCAAAACCTGGGGCCACGACGAACGCCGTAAACGCAAGCTATTGGTATCACGCAAGGAACTGGCACGGCTGTGGAATGCCACCGCGCGTGAAGGCATGACAATTGTGCCGCTCAAGATGTATTTCAATGAGCGTGGCACGGTAAAACTCAAGATCGGGATCGCCAAAGGCAAAAAGAACGCCGACAAGCGTGAAACCTCGGCCAAACGCGATTGGGACAGGCAAAAGGCCCGCCTGCTGAAGCAAAATCGTTAACTTTCCCCCTGCAATGGGCGCGACATTATGCCACCCTTTGCCCATCCGGCGCGATACTGCGTCCTTTTGGGGAAAAGACACATGGAACTTATCATCAGCTTGATCGCAGGTGCCGTCGGTGGCAACGCCGCTGGCAGCCTTATGAAAAACCTAAGCCAAGGCCCGCTCCTGAATTCTATCTTGGGCGTTGTTGGCGGCGGCTTGGGCGGCCAAATCCTTGGGATGATGGGCGCAGGCGGTATGGCGGCCGGCGGAATGGATATCGGTGGCATCATCGGGTCGCTTGCTGCGGGCGGTGTCGGCGGTGGCGCATTGATGGCCGTGGTTGGCCTTGTGCGCAATATGATGGCGAAATAAGCCCAATTTACCACAGTCAACGCGGCCCTTGCCTTTGTGCAGGGGCCGTTTTGCTTAGCACAACCCCTCCACTGGCCTTGCCTCACCCGCCGCATCCGATATACCCGGACCAACGCCTACCCCATCATGCCGCCCCGCATCCTGCCGAAAGGAGCCTTACATGACCCCCGCCCCGCAAGATGACCCCAAAACACTGGTGTCCACCGAATGGCTGGCCAAACATCTGAAAGATCCGGATTTGCGGATCATTGATGCCTCGTGGCACATGCCTGCAACGGGCCGGGATGCGCGGGCCGAATATGCCAGCGCCCATATCCCCGGCGCGCGCTTCTTTGATATTGACGAAATAGCAGACCACCGTTCAGACCTGCCCCATATGGCCCCGCCGGTTGAAAAGTTCATCAGCCGGATGCGCGCGATGGGTGTTGGCGATGGGCATCAAGTGGTTGTCTATGATAGCACTGGCCTGTTTTCGGCGGCCCGCGTGTGGTGGACGTTCCGCCTGATGGGCAAGATGGATATCGCCGTATTGGATGGTGGCCTGCCAAAATGGCAAGCCGAAGGCCGCGAGACTGAGGATATGCCCCCCATCGCCCGCGACCGCCACATCACCGTGCAGCGGCAATCGGGCTTGGTCAAAGATGTAACCCAAGTGGCCGCAGCCTCCAAACTGGCGCAAACCGAAATCATCGACGCCCGCGCCGCCCCGCGTTTCAAAGGCGAGGTGGCCGAGCCGCGCGCAGGCCTGCGCGCAGGTCATATCCCCAATTCCAAAAATCTGCCCTTTGCCAATTTGCTGAACGACAACGCCACCATGAAAACCCCACCCGCGCTGAAAGCCGCGTTTGAGGCGGCCGGCGTTGACCTGTCCAAACCCGTGATCACCACCTGCGGATCAGGCGTCACAGCCGCAATCCTAAGCCTTGGGCTGGAACGTATCGGCCACCGCGATCACGCGCTTTATGATGGCTCTTGGTCCGAATGGGGCATGTTTGACGACTTGCCCATCGCCAAAGGTTAACCCCCTCTTGAAAGTACCCCAAATGCTGAACGCCCTGCATGCCCAACCGCAAGACAAAATCCTGCAACTGATCCAGATGTACAAGGATGACGCGCGCGATACCAAAGTCGATCTTGGCGTTGGTGTGTATAAGGATGCGACGGGCCTGACGCCTGTGATGCGGGCAATCAAGGCGGCAGAAAAGCAGCTGTGGGAAACTGAGAAAACCAAAACCTACACCGGCCTTGCCGGAGAGCCTGCCTACGCCGAGGCGATGCAGGCCTTGCTTTTGGACGGCGTGGTGCCAAATGACCGCCTGTCGGCTGTAGCCACCCCGGGCGGGACCGGGGCCATTCGGCAAGCGCTGGAGCTGATAAAACTGGCCAGCCCAGAAGCGACCGTTTGGCTGTCCAACCCCACATGGCCCAACCACCCGTCGATCATCAAATATCTGGGCATGAACATGGCCGAGTATCGGTATTTTGACGCAGATACACGCGGCGTCGATTTTGACGGTATGTTGGCCGATCTGGCCCAGGCAAAACCCGGCGACATCATTTTGCTGCACGCCTGCTGCCACAACCCAACCGGCGCTAACCTAACCTTGCCGCAATGGGCCGCCGTGGCGGATATGCTGGAAAAAACCGGCGCGATCCCGTTCATTGATAATGCCTACCAAGGCTTTGGCGACGGGCTGGAACAAGATGCCGCCGGCATGCGCCTTTTGGCCAGCCGCCTGCCCGAACTGCTAATCGCCGCATCTTGCTCCAAGAATTTTGGCATCTACCGTGAGCGGACCGGGATTTTGATCGCTATCTCGCCCCGTGCCGATATGCGCGCCGTGGTGCAAGGCAACCTTGACTTTCTAAACCGCCAAAACTTCAGCTTTCCGCCCGATCATGGCGCGCGCCTTGTGACCATGATTTTGAACGACCCCGCCTTGCGCGCCGATTGGCAGGCCGAGCTGGAGGAGGTGCGCCAAAACATGCTTTCCCTGCGCGAAACCCTTGCAGCCGAATTGCGCCGCCTGTCCGGCTCAGACCGTTTTGGTTTCCTCGCCCAGCACCGCGGCATGTTCTCGCGGCTGGGGGCCACGCCCGAACAGGTCGAAACCCTGCGGCGCGATCATGGGATTTACATGGTGGGCGACAGCCGCATGAACATCGCAGGCCTCAACGCCCGCACTGTGCCGATTCTGGCATCGGCAATCATCGACACAGGAATCTGACCACACCCGCAGACGTATGTACGGAAAACATACAAATGGCATACGGAAAAAATACGCATGTATGACGCGGTTATCTTTGATCTGGACGGCACCTTGCTGGACACAGAAAGCCTGACCCAAGCGGCAGGGCTGCAAGCCTTTGCCGAATGTGGTGAGCAGGTGGAGCCTGCGTTTTTGCACGGGCTGATCGGTCGCGATGACGTGACCGGCGCAGGCATCGTCCGCGCCCATTTCCCCAAGATGGATTTTGATGCCTTCGCGCAGGTTTGGAAGCGCAAGGTCATTGAACATTATAGCCAAGGCATCCCCCTAAAACCTGGCACGCATGAACTGCTGGGCGCAATCAAACTGCCCGTCGCGCTAGCAACCTCATCCACCCGCGTGCAGCTCGATTACAAGCTAAGCGTGACCGACATCGCCGCCTATTTCCGCCATTTCGTGACCTTTGATGATGTGGCTTCGGCCAAACCAGCCCCCGATCCGTTCCTGCTGGCAGCAAAGCTTTTAGGCGTGGACCCCGCGCGCTGTGTGGCCTTTGAAGACAGCGAAACCGGCGCCGAATCTGCCCATCGTGCAGGCATGACTGTGGTCCAAGTCCCCGACATCAACCCCGCCTCGGGTCGCTTTGCGCATCTGGTTGCCCCCGATCTGCTGACCGGCGCACGCGAAATTGGTCTTCTGCCCAAGTGATCTTGCGAATCCTGCAGCCCGGGCCTATATGGGGGGTGAGAGGTTGGCGCGGGCAGGTGCCTCGCCAACCTGGTCAGGTCCGGAAGGAAGCAGCCACAACGAGCCCCACTTGGGTCGATGTCCAGCCTCTCACCCTACCCCACGCGGCGCAAGTTGGCCGCCCGCACTGGGATGAAAAGCCATTCCCCCTATTGAAAACAAAGATCTAGAAACCCTTGGTTGGACCGATGAATTCGCCGCCCAAATCACCCCCGAGGATGAAGGCAGCCTTCCCGCCCGCGTGGCCCAAGTGCATCGCGACCGTTTGGCCGTGCTAACCGAGGGTGGTCCACGAGAGGTGGCGCTGCCCAACGGCCACCCATCGGGCAGTTTTGCCGTGGGCGATTGGGTGATGATTTCCGCCAGCCAATCCGTGATGCGCAGGCGGTTGGACCGCCACAGCCTGCTGCAACGGCGGGTCCATTCGCGCGCAGGTAGCCGCAATATTGGCGAGTACCGCTTGATCGGCGCGAATATCGACACGCTGTTTATCACCACATCCTGCAACGCTGATTTCAACGTGGCCCGGCTGGAACGCTATCTGACCCTTGCACATGACGCAGGCGTCGAACCCGTGATTTTGCTAACCAAAGCCGACATGGCCGACAACCCCGAAAGCTATGCTACTGAGGCACAAAAACTGGGCCGCGATTTGGCCGTTTTAGTACTGGATGCCCATGCCCCCGATGTGCCTGAAAAACTGGCTCGATGGTGCGGGATGGGAAAAACCGTGGCGCTTTCCGGCTCGTCCGGTGTCGGCAAAACCACCCTAACCAACGCGCTTACGGGCGGCGATGAGGCCACCCAAGGCGTGCGCGACGATACGCGCGGCCGCCACACCACCACAGCCCGCAGCCTGCACCCCTTGCCCATGGGCGGCTGGCTGATCGACACCCCCGGCATCCGCGGCCTTGGGGTTTCCGATGCGGCCACCGGGATTGATGTCACCTTTGCCGAGATTACTGAGCTTGCCGCGCAATGCAAATTCCGCGATTGCGCGCATGAAGGCGAACCCGGTTGCGCCGTCCAAGCCGCGATTAAAACCGGTGAGATTGACGCCGACCGCCTTGACCGTTGGCGCAAATTATCCGCCGAAGATGCGGTGAATACCGCCAGTTCTGGGGCCGCTATGGGCAAAGGCTACGGCATCACCAAACGCGGAAAAGGCAAAGCGGTGGCCAAGCAAATCAAGGCTGCGCAAAAGCACAAGAAACGCTAAAGCGCCAACTCAAAGCCCTGCCCAAATACCTTGCGCCTCGGTTTCCACCGCACAAGGGCGCACGCCGCGCAACCGCGCCAAGGCCGCCTCAGGCACCTCCCCCAATTCCACCATCAACCGCAACGCAATCATCCCTGTGCGCCCACACCCGCCCCGGCAATGCACCACAATCCGCGCGCCTTGCGCCAAAGCCGCGTGCAGTTCGGCAGACAATAATTGCCAATCACCCGCAGGCACACCAAAATCCGCAATCGGAAACAAGCGCTGGCTAATCCCCACTGCAGCCAACGCCGCGCCTAAATCGGGCGACAGCGCTAGAAATTCAGGCGCCTCGACCAAACTCAGCACCAAATCCGCGCGCCAGTCCAACATGGCAGCCACATCGCCCGCTTGCGGCATAGGGCATAGCCCCAATACGCCACCGCCCACGCTAATTTCCGAAATCGAAAACATGAACCGCCCTCATTTCCCACAACCCTACCCCTACGGGTGGACGCGCCGCAACCGAAGTCTTAGATTACACGAAACGCCGAATCCACGTGGCGCATGGCGAGGAACCGCAATGTCAGAGACCGCCCAACCCGCCTATCAGGTTTTGGCCCGGAAATACCGGCCCGAGACCTTTGCCGATTTGGTGGGCCAATCGGCGATGGTGCGCACCTTGAAAAACGCCTTTGCCGCAGATCGCATTGCGCAAGCCTTTATTATGACAGGGATTCGTGGCACCGGTAAAACCACTACTGCCCGCATCATCGCCAAGGGCCTAAACTGCATTGGCCCTGATGGCACGGGTGGCCCCACTACTGAGCCTTGCGGTGTGTGTGATCAATGCAAGTCGATCATGGAAGGCCGCCATGTCGATGTGATGGAAATGGATGCCGCCTCGCGCACGGGCGTCGATGACATCCGTGAAATCATCGCCTCGGTCGCCTACCGCGCCACATCGGCGCGCTATAAAATCTATATCATCGACGAAGTGCATATGCTGTCGACCAACGCGTTCAACGCGCTTTTGAAAACGCTAGAAGAACCGCCTGCCCATGTGAAATTCATCTTTGCGACCACCGAAATTCGCAAAGTTCCTGTGACAGTGTTGTCACGCTGCCAACGCTTTGATCTGAAACGGATTGAGCCTGAGGTGCAGATTGCCCTTCTGCAAAAAATTGCCAAAGGCGAAGGCGCGAATATCTCAGACGATGCGCTGGCCTTGATCACCCGCGCTGCGGAAGGTTCGGCCCGCGATGCAACATCCCTGCTAGACCAAGCGATCAGTCACGGTGCAGGCGAGACCACCGCCGACCAAGTTCGCGCTATGCTGGGGCTGGCCGATCGTGGCCGCGTGCTCGACTTGTTTGATATGGTCGTTCGCGGCGATGCAGCAGCGGCCCTGACCGAGCTTGCAGGCCAATACGCCGATGGTGCCGACCCCATGGCCGTGCTGCGCGATTTGGCCGAAATTACCCATTGGCTGTCGGTCATCAAAATCACACCCGAGGCGGCGGATGACCCGACAATCCCGCCTGATGAGCGTAAGCGTGGGCTTGATATGTCGGCGCGCCTGCCTATGCGCGTGCTGACGCGGATGTGGCAAATGCTGCTGAAATCGCTGGAAGAGGTGGCGCTGGCCCCCAACGCGATGATGGCCGCCGAAATGGCTGTGATCCGTCTGACCCATGTGGCCGACTTGCCCGACCCCGAAACCTTGATCCGCAAGCTGCAAACCGCCAACCCTGCTCCTGCGCCGACAGGCGGCGCGCCTGCGGGCGGTGGCGGTGGGACGGTCCACGTGACGACCCGGCTACAAGCCCCTGCAATGAATGCTGTCCATGGTGCGACCACAATGCAAGGTGGGCAATCAGCGGCGTTGGCCCTAGCCCCCGGCGCGTTGGAATGCTTTGTCACCTTTGAACACGTGGTCGACCTGATCCGCGAACGCCGCGATATGAAGCTGCTGGTCGAGGTGGAAACAACGCTGCGGATCGCCAAGTATTCCCCCGGCCGGATTGAATTTGAACCAACATCCGAAGCCCCCCGTGACCTTGCGGCCCGTCTTGCGGCCCGGTTGCAAGGCTGGACTGGCCAACGCTGGGCTGTGACGGTGGTCAATACCGGCGGGGCGGCGACGATTGCCGAAGATCAAGACAAAGACCGGGTTGCGGCCGAGGCAGCGGCGATGGAGAACCCGCTGGTTCAGGCTGTCTTTGCCGCCTTTCCCGGTGTGAAAATCGCCGCGATGCGCAAACCCGAACTGGAGGCGGCCTTTGACGCCCTGCCCGAGGTTGAGGATGAATGGGATCCGTTTGAAGAGAGCTGACGCCCGACTGGCGGCTTCTTGGATTGGAGCAAATCAAGTGGAGGAAATGCGATGCTAAAAGGTATGGGTGGGCTTGGCGATATGGCCAAGATGATGAAAGCCGCGCAAGAGATGCAAAGCAAAATGGCCGAAATGCAAGAGGGGCTGGAGCGGATCGTGGTGACTGGCGAAAGTGGGGCGGGTCTCGTCAAGGCGCGGGCTACTGCTAAGGGAGAGTTGACGGGGCTGGATATTGACCCATCAATCTTTGTCGCATCCGAAAAGGAAGTCGTCGAGGATCTGATCCTTGCCGCGATCAAGGACGCGCAGGCCAAAGCATCCGAGCGAGCGCAGGCCGAGATGGGCCGCCTGACCGAAGGGCTGGGCCTGCCTGCGGGCATGAAGCTGCCGTTCTAAATGAGCCAATCCCCCCGCGATATTGAGCAGTTGATTGACCTGATGGCGCGGTTGCCGGGGCTGGGCCCTCGGTCGGCGCGGCGGGCTGTTTTGATGCTGCTGAAAAAGCGGGGCGCGGTGATGGGGCCGTTGGCGCGGGTGATGGCCGAGGTCGCGGAAAACGCCCGCGATTGCCAGACCTGCGGCAATATCAGTGGTGCCGAGATTTGTGAGATTTGCCAAGATGAGCGCCGCGCCACGGGTGAGATTTGCGTGGTTGAGGATGTTGCCGATTTATGGGCGATGGAGCGTGGCCATGCCTTTAAGGGGCGCTATCATGTGCTGGGCGGCACCCTATCGGCGTTGGATGCGGTGGGTCCGGCGGAGTTGCGAATCCCAGCCTTGATCGCGCGGGTTGCCGACGAAAATATCCGCGAGGTTATCTTGGCTTTGAATGCCACCGTGGATGGGCAAACCACGGCCCATTATATTGCCGAGGCTTTGGAAGATCGTGGGGCTTTGGTCACCAGTTTGGCCCAAGGGGTGCCTGTGGGCGGCGAATTGGACTATCTGGATGATGGAACGATTGGGGCGGCCCTGCGGGCCAGAAGATCGTTTTAGGTGCGATTTATCGCGAGTGAATCGCGCGCGAACAAAACTATAACCCTTTGTTTAAAAATGATTTTTCATTTAAAATTTACGCGGTGTTAACCTATGCCGCGAGAATGGCATGCAGTGCCGGTTTGATTAAAAGCTTTGGCTTCGGCACGCAACGGACGCCCCGTTTTCAACGCGCCTAAATAGTCATCAATGACAAGGTTTCGCGCAAAAAAGTGATCTGCCACGCAAATAATCATGACGAGGCATACCCTTTATTAACTAAAGCGCAAAAGTAAAAGGTTATACACTGCATGGCTTTTGGAGGAGAAAAAAGCGGGTCGACATTCGCTACAAAACTACCAGTTACGGGCATACGCCCCCGACCCTGGCGGTACTATGGCCAGCTATGGCATCGAAAACATCACTTTTGGAATGAAATGCACATCATATTCTTGAACGGCAGAGAATTCAGAGGCACGTGGCGTGAATTTAAACGCGCGCTCTGGCATCCGCTGTTCATCGGGCAGGTATTGGGGGTGGCGGGGATCATTTTGCTGGTCCAGCCATATGATGATATTATGCCCGCAGGGGCGATGATGCGGGTCTTGATCGTGGCAAGCGCGATTGCTGTGTTTCTGTGGGCGGCGGTGTTCGGTTTTTCGAGGTTTGCCATTGCCAAGCGGCGCGCCCGGACCCTAGTGGTAATGTTGCCTGCGATCGCGGTAGCGTCAGTTTGGGGGGTGATCTTAAGTGTGCTTCTAGGGGGAAACGCGCTGACCCTGTTGGGCTGGGTCGAATTGATTGCCTTCAACTTTATCTTTGCCATCCTTGTCGAGATCTTTTTGGCAAGTTTTCTGCTACGCCGAATTATGGTCGAAACAGGCTTAAAAGCCTATCCCATCGCAGGCATTTCACCGTCTTTGCTGCAGCCTTTGCCCGAGGAAAGGGCAGTGCCAACCGCACAGATCGGCCCTGCCGCCGCCCGACCTTTGGATACAGACGCGCCTTTCACACAGGCGGCCAATGACGAAACCGCCCCACAGCACATTAGGATATTGGACAAATCATTTGCGCTGGACGCGGTTTGGCATTTGAAAGCCGAGGAGCATTATGTGTCGCTGACGCTGCGCGATGGTACGTCATTCTTGCTGCGCGGGCGGTTGGCCGACGCGATTGAACAGGTGTCGCCAAGGATGGGGTTGCAAGTGCATCGCAGCCATTGGGTTGCTATGTCCGCGCTGGCAGAGCTGGACCGCAAGCGAAACGGCTGGCGGCTGCGGCTGCGCAATGGCACGGATATTCCAGTGGCGCGTAATCGACAGTCCGAAGTGCGCAATTGGGTTGAGGCCGCGCTGCAAGCGGCCTGAGGTGCTGATTCCAAAAGAAAAGCACCCTCCAAGAGATTTGGAGGGTGCTTTCTTAACTAAGGATGGCCTGACGATTTGCGGCTATCACTTGCGACGGCTAACACTTACGACCGCTATCACTTACGGCGGGGATCAACGCCGTCGTCTTCGTCATCATCTTCATCATCCGCATCGGGCAGGTTGAAGAAGCTTTCGGCATCGGAATAATCGGCTGACTTTTCTTCTTTTTCAGACAGGGTAAAGTTTTCGAGGCCCGCGATCGAGGATGGCATTTTCGGCTCATCCGGCATCCCCAAGGACTGCTCGGTTGACACCAGTTTGCGGCGCTCATCATCCGACATCACGCCACCTTCGGCAGCCTTTTTGCGCACGGCGATTTGGACCGCCGCGTCAAGTTCGGTCTGTTTGCACAGACCCAAAGCCACCGGGTCAATCGGGGTGATGTTGTTGATATTCCAATGGGTTCGCTCACGGATGGCTTGGATGGTTGGCTTGGTGGTGCCAACCAACTTGCCGACTTGGCCATCGGTCAATTCCGGGTGGAATTTCACCAACCACAAAATAGAGGCCGGACGATCCTGACGCTTGGAAAGTGGCGTGTAGCGCGGACCACGGCGTTTTTCTTCACCCACGGCAGAGGCAATAAACTTGAGCTTGAGGCGGTAGGCAGGATCGGCCTGCGCCTTTTCAATCTCACCATGATCAAGCTGATTGTTGGAGACGGGGTCAAAGCCCTTTACGCCGGTGGCCACGTCGCCATCCGCGATGCCCTGCACCTCCAGCTCATGCAAGCCGCAAAAATCGGCGACCTGTTTGAAGGTCAGGGTTGTGTTGTCCACCAGCCAGACGGCGGTTGCTTTGGACATCAGTGGCTTGTTCATCGCAACACTCCTTTATATATCCCTTCCATGCCGGAAAAACGGCTGCGGGCCGAGGCCTCGCGTCTTCTCGTTTTCGGGGAAGTCAACCGTGCATATAATAGGCCGAGCGGCTAGAGGAAAGAGAAAATGCGTGTTTTTGCGGTATTGATTGGTTTTGTGATAGCATTTTCGGGTGCTGTGGCGCGTGCGGATGGCGAAAAAGCCGGGGATTTTGACTATTATGTGATGGCGTTAAGCTGGTCTTCGAACTGGTGTGCGCTGGAAGGCGATGCGCGGGGCGAGGACCAATGCCTGCCCGGCCGTGGCCTGACATTCACGCTGCACGGGCTGTGGCCACAGTATGAAAACGGCTGGCCGGCCTATTGCCGCACCACCGCGCGCGACCCATCGCGCGCCGAATCGGGGGCAATGGCGGATATTATGGGCGGCGCGGGGCTGGCCTGGTATCAGTGGAAAAAGCACGGGCGCTGCGCGGGGCTTTCGGCGCAGGATTACTTCGCCACGGCGCGAAAGGCCTTTGGGTCGGTGCAAGAACCTGACGTATTTGCCAAGATTAGCAAGACCTTAGAGGTGCCTGCGGCGGTGGTTGAGGAAGCGTTTTTGGCGGCCAATCCGGGGCTGGCTAAGGATATGATCACCGTGACATGCCGTGCCGGGATGATCCAAGAAGTGCGCGTTTGTTTGACCAAGGATTTGCAGCCGCGCCAATGTGGATCCGACACCCGCCGCGATTGCACGATGAGCGATGCGGTTTTGGGCGCGGTTCGGTAGCGATTTGGCTTTGGGGTTGAAGTGCCTCCGGCGGGAGTATTTTTGCAAAGATGAAACCTGTTAGTCAGGTATTTTGAGGACAATTTTACCGATATGGCCCGGTGTTTCGATCCGCCAATGGGCGGCGGGGGCTTGGTCTAGGGGATATTCGCTGTCAATCACGGGCCTGACAGCGCCGCTTTCGATCATTGGCCAGACGTGCTGTTCAAGTTGCTGCGCGATGCGGGTTTTGGCGAGATCGGATTGGGGGCGCAGGGTGGAGCCAGTGATGGTCAGGCGGCGCACCATGAGGTCTGCAAAGTTGAGTTCGACTTTGGGGCCGGTAAGAAAAGCGATTTGCACAAGGCGGCCATCATCGGCCAACGTTTTGATGTTGCGCGGTAAATAGCTGCCGCCGACCATATCCAGAATCAGATCCGCGCCGCCATGGGGTTTCATTTCGGCGACGAAATCTTGGGTATTGTAGTTGAAGGCAACTTCGGCCCCCAGATCGGTGCAGACGGCGCATTTTTTATCGGAGCCGGCGGTGGTGAACACGCGTGCGCCATGAGCGCGGGCGATTTGGATGGCGGTGGTGCCGATGCCGGAGGTGCCGCCGTGGACGAGGAAACGCTCACCCGCCTTGAGGCCGCCGCGCATGACCATGTTGGACCAGACGGTAAAGCAGGTTTCGGGCAGGCAGGCGGCATCGCGCATCGATATGCCTTTTGGGATGGGCAAGGCGTGGTCGGCCGCGGTGAGGGCGTATTCAGCGTAACCACCACCGGGCAAAAGCGCGCAAACCGCATCGCCTACGACCCAGCGGGTGACACCGGGGCCGATGGCTGCGACATGGCCGGAACATTCCAACCCTGGAAGCGGTGACGCATTTGGTGGCGGGTTATAGGCCCCTGCGCGCTGTAAGGCATCAGGACGGTTCACGCCGGCATAGGCCACGCGAATCAGGATTTGGCCGTGCTTTGGCACAGGCACCGGAACCGAGGCTGGGACCAGCACATCTGGCGGGCCGGGTTGGCTGATCTCAATTGCGAGCATGGTATGGGGGACGGTCATAATGGCCTCATGGGTGTCAATGCGTGGGGGTTAGCGGCGGAACTTGCCGGGCAGGTCATCCGGCATTTTTGGCATATTTGGCATCTTAACCTTTTCCATCGCGTTAATCGCACCTGATAATGGCCCTGAACGCAAGGCCCGCGTTACAGGGTTGTCGCGCAGGCCTGCCTTTAGTTTTTCAATCTGCATCACATCCGCGATGCGGCGGTCGAGGAAATCCCATGTGGCGGAATGGTTGCGGCTGTCATCGCCCAGCCAGAACAGCACGGTTGCGCCATAAACGCCCGACAAGGTGGCGCGCTTGGTGTACCAGTTAAAATCGGTTGATGTATCGCCGAGCGCCTTCCAGATCGCATCGGCGGTTCCCCAAATCGCCTTTGCGCCCTCGGTCGCGTTTTGTGGCAAGGAAAATAGGGTGGTGCCACGGCGCACCAACTCTTTATCTTCTACCAATTCCAGCCGACTGCGCAGGGCAAAGGCCACGCGGTCGGAATAGCGCATGGTGGCCAAATCGGCATTTGCCAGACGCTCTGCCATCGCCTCATCCCCGCTGCGGTGAAATTCCAACGCAAGGTCCAGCCCAGCGCGCGGGTACAAAGCGCGGGCCAGCCCAATCGCCACACCCGAATCAGCCACGGCGGCGCGAAAGGTCGTATCGGTCCAGCCATCAAAGGGGACATGCGGCAGCGCTGCCTGCAAAATCGCCTGTTTTGACTGGTCCATCCCCGTATTATGGCTGGTATCGTTGGGGTTTGTCGTGGTTTGTGCCGTTGTCATGGTCGCCTCCGGTATTCGCAATGGTAGACAAGCCTACCCCCCTTTGTTATAGGGCGATTGCCTGCACATCCGTGCAAATTTAACTTAGAAAGGTGGTGAAAACCACATGCAGGTCAGCGTCCGCGACAATAACGTCGAACAAGCCCTTCGGGCCTTGAAGAAAAAGCTCCAGCGCGAAGGCGTGTTCCGCGAAATGAAGCTCAAGCAACATTTCGAGAAGCCCTCCGTCAAAAGAGCCCGTGAGCAAGCTGAAGCCATCCGGCGTGCGCGCAAGCTCGCGCGCAAGAAGCTACAGCGTGAAGGCGGTCTTTAAGGTTTGACTTAAGATCGACGTTTAGCGTTTCGACTGTAAGTCGATAGGCTAAAGCGAACACTGGTGGGGGCAACCCCACTAAAGGTTAACCCCCTTGCGCGAGCTTGGGGGTTTTTCTTTTGGTGGTGTTGCGGAGTGGTTTGGGGCGGATTTGGGGCCTTTGTGGAGGGTGATACATGATGCACGGGTGTCCGCTAACGTAGAGGAACCAGAACCTTCAACAGCTGCTTGGGTATTGAACGGGGTTTTTGGTGGCGGAAAACTAGCCCTTTCGCAGACGTTCCAAAAAGGAGCGTTTTTGGAAGGGTAGCTGATTGGCAGCTATGCAGGTACAAGGCTTACATCTGGTGTGTTACTTTGAATCCGCTTTTGCTGTCTCAACTTGCGCTAGCAGCACGTCCCACCGTTCTGAGCGATTACTGTTCTGCAATGATACTGCAACGAACTCGCCCAATCGCGCCAAGTCGCGTCCGTCGCGCTTGTGATCGTCGATGTCCATATCCAAGAAACGAAGTGCTTCATCGAAATCTCCGACAGCAATTGCCGCACCCCATGCCCCACTAGCTGAAATTTGTTGGCCTTGGCGTGATGCTAGATCCTTAAAAACCACGGCGAAAAATGAGATACTTCTGTGACTGCACTTAGAAAGTCGGATTGAACCGTTGCAGAAAGTTCTTCGTAAGGCTTAACCAACGTTGCCTCTAAATCTCTGACAGCCCTTAACAATATACGAGCCGATGCAATTTTATCCATTCGTTCAGATGTCCTGTCTCTTGGTGGTCGCGCGCTCAAATCTGACGTTTGTAGCTACTGCGAAACTGTTCCAGAAACCACCGTTTGTTGAACGGCCACATCCCTGCAGACTTTGGTGCATATGCAGCGAAGTCTTGCGTAGCCGACCAACATGTTTTGCGGCATTGTTTTTGGGTGAGCATTTGAGCCTGCCAAACTGGTTGGGTGTGGCGATAATTGCCGGCGGGGCCGTGCTGGTAGCGTGGCGATAAAAGAACGCGGCGGCATTGGCTGCGGGTTTCCATTGTTTTGGGGCCATTTCTGTGCAAAATCCCGTCACCTTAGATCAACCAAAAAAGGCCTACCCATGTCCGCCAGTATGATGTCGACCGTTATTAAGCCGATCCACCGTGAAGGCTGGCGTTTCATTCCGATTTTTGGGGTGGTGGCGCTGGTGTTGTTTTTTGTCTGGCAACCGCTGGGCTGGGTTGGTCTTGGGCTGACGGTGTGGTGCTATTATTTCTTTCGTGACCCGCAGCGTGTGACGCCGACCCGTGATGGGCTGATCATCAGCCCGGCGGATGGAGTGATTTCGTTGCTGGAACCTGCGGTGCCGCCAAGCGAACTGGGCCTTGGCCCCGATCCGATGATGCGGGTGTCGGTGTTTATGAACGTGTTTAACTGCCACGTGAACCGCTTGCCAATTGCGGGCCAGGTGACCAAAATCGCTTACCGCCCCGGCAAGTTTTTGAACGCAAGTCTGGATAAGGCGAGCGAGGATAATGAGCGCAATGCGCTGGTGGTACGGATGGAAGACGGGCGCGATTTGGCCGTGGTGCAGATTGCAGGGCTGGTCGCCCGGCGGATTGTTTGCGAGGTGCCGGAAGGCGCGCGTTTGCAAACCGGTGAGCGGTTTGGCATGATTAGATTTGGGTCGCGGCTGGACGTTTATTTGCCCGAAGGCGTAGAGCCGCTGGTCTGTTTGGGCCAAACGATGGTGGCGGGTGAAACGGTGCTGGCCGACATCACATCGACCGAGACGCCGAGAGTAGGACGGACGCGATGAACGAGCAGCCACAGCGCAAACGCGACAGCCTGTCCTTGATCCTGATGTTGCCGAATATGGTGACGATATTGGGGTTGTGCGCGGGGCTGACGTCTATTCGGTTTGTGCTGGTGGGGCGGTATGATATTGCCGCGGCTTTGATCATTTTTGCCGCATTGATTGATGGATTGGACGGGTTGCTGGCGCGGCGCTTGAACGCTGCTAGCGATATTGGCGGCGAGTTGGACAGCCTGTCAGACTTTTTGTGCTTTGGCGTGGCGCCGGGCATTTTGGTGTTTCAATTTGCGCTGTCCCGCGATTTTGCGACGGGTTGGATGTTTGTGTTGATCTATGTGTGCTGCGCTTGCCTGCGGCTTGCGCGGTTCAACGTGACGCGCGATGCACCGCCACCGGTGGGTAAGCCGCATTTTGTGGGTGTGCCGGCACCAGGTGGGGCGATGCTGGCGCTGTTGCCGGTGTTTTTGACCCAGCAAGGTATAGTAGATGCGCGCGATTTTCCGGTGGTGTTTGGTGTGTGGACGCTGATCGTGGCCTGGTTGATGGTTAGCAAAGTGCCAACCCTGTCCTCCAAGGCGGTCCGGGTGAAACGGGAATGGCAGCTGGTGGTCTTGCTGGCATCGGCGGTGATTGTGGGGCTAATGGTCACGCGGTTTTGGCTGTTGCTGGTGATTTTGGATCTGGCCTATGCGACGGTGATTGCCGTGGCGGTGGTGCAGTATTTTCGCAAACCGAGAGCGGTTTAGGCGGCGGGGTTAAACTGCCATCGCGGTGGTTTTTACCACGGTGCGCAGCGCAAAGCTGGATTGCATTTGCGCAACGCCGGGCAGGCGCGACAAGTATTGGCGGTGAATGCGGGCAAAATCTTCGGTGTCTTGGGCGATGATTTTCAGCAAGTAATCGGCGGACCCTGCCATCAGGTGACACTCCAAAATATCCGGCACGCGCGCCACCTCACGTTCAAAGCGGTCAAGCAGGTCATCGGCTTGGCCTTGCAAGGTGATTTCCACGAAAACGGTGGTGGGGCGCCCCATACGGCGGGCATCCAGCAAGGCGACGTAGCCTGCGATATAGCCCTCCTCCTCTAGCCTTTGCACGCGGCGGTGGCAGGCAGATGGCGACAGGTTAATCCGCTCAGACAGTTCGGCGTTGGTCACCCTGCCTTCTTTTTGCAGCACGGTCAGGATTCGGCGGTCTGTTGCGTCAAGGTCTGACATCGCGGTGCTTTCTTTCAAAGAATGGCCCATATTGCCGCAGAATATACTAAGGTTTCCATCAAACACCATCCAGATTTCAAAACAATTGCGCAGGAGGCACGCGATAGTTTTCCCAGACCATGGGAGGTTCAAATGAAAATCGGTTGTCCAAAAGAGATTAAGCCACAGGAATTTCGGGTTGGCATGACGCCCAATGCCGCACATGAGGCGGTGGCGCATGGCCATAGCGTGTTGATTGAGACAGGGGCCGGGGTTGGCGCAGGCTTTGCCGATGCCGATTACATCGCGGCAGGGGCCAAGATTGCCGCGACGGCTGCGGACGTTTTTGCCCAAGCGGACATGATCGTTAAGGTGAAAGAACCCCAGCCGGGTGAGCGCGCGATGCTGCGCGAGGGCCAGGTTTTGTTCACCTACCTGCACCTTGCACCCGACCTTGCCCAAACGCAGGATTTGCTGAAATCGGGTGTCACCGCGATTGCCTATGAAACCGTGACCGATGATCGGGGCGGCTTGCCATTGCTGGCGCCGATGTCTGAGGTAGCAGGGCGTTTGGCACCGCAGGTGGGCGCGTGGACGCTGCAAAAGGTCAATGGCGGGCGCGGAGTTTTGCTGGGCGGAGTGCCGGGCGTTGGACCGGGCCGCGTTTTGGTGATTGGCGGCGGCGTGGTTGGTACGCATGCAGCGAAAATCGCAGCAGGCATGGGCGCGGATGTGACTGTGCTTGACCGTTCCTTGCCGCGCCTACGCTATCTGGATGATGTGTTTGGCGGTACGTTCAAAAATGCCTATGCCAGTGCTGGAAACACCATTGATCTGGCCCGCGAGGCGGATTTGATCATTGGTGCGGTTCTTGTGCCGGGGGCCGCTGCACCCAAGCTGATTTCGCGCGCGCAATTGGCCGAGTTGAAGCCCGGGGCGGCGCTGGTGGACGTGGCTATTGACCAAGGCGGGTGCTTTGAAACCTCACACGCCACCACGCACCAAGACCCGATTTATAACGTGGACGGCATCATGCATTACTGCGTGGCTAACATGCCGGGCGCTGTGGCGCGGACCTCAACCATCGCGTTGGGCAATGCGACGATGCCGTTTATGCTGGCCTTGGCCGACAAGGGTTGGAAAAAGGCCTGCGCGGATGACAAGCATTTGCTGGCAGGGCTGAACACCCACGCGGGCCATTTGACCTATGCCGCCGTTGGTGAGGCCTTGGGCCTGCCCGTGATGGCGGCGGCAGATGCGCTGAAAGTTTAACGATACGACAAAGGCCCCGCAGAGTGAGCTGCGGGGCCTTTTTGACGGTCTGCTGGTGCGCAGATTACTTTTTCAAAGCAGCAAGAATTTGCGCCAACAGTTCAGTTTCTGTTGGGCCAGCAGGCGCTGCGGGCGCTGCCTCTTCTTTCTTGGCCGCCGAGTCTTTCAGACGGTTCACGAATTTGACCAGCATGAAGACCACAAAAGCGATGATCAAAAAGTTGATACAGGCAGTGATAAACGCGCCATAGGCGAACACAGCCGCACCCGCTTCGCGTGCGGTATCAAGGCCTACGCCATCGGCAACAGTGCCGCTGAGAATCAGATACATATTGGTGAAATTAACGCCGCCCAGCACCAAACCGATGATCGGGTTTATAAGGTCGCCCACCAAAGAGCTGACGATTGCCGTGAACGCCGCACCAATGATGATACCCACTGCGAGGTCCATAACATTGCCCTTGGCGATGAAATCCTTGAATTCTTTAATCATTTTCGGTCCCTTTTTGCTGGCCCGGTTTGGCCGGGTCCGTGATATTTTTATCAAACGCTTTGGCATTGCGGCCTTTTGGCACAGTTCAATTAAAATTGCAGGGGGAAAGTACGGGTTTTGGGCCCAGACTTTAGGGGCGACCCTTTAAGGGCGCGGTGCGGCGGCGCGGCGCAGGCGGTCATTTATGGCGCGGCCGAGGCCTGTTTCCGGGATCGGGGCAAAGGCGATCGCCCCTTGGCCCGCCAGATCATCAGCGCGGCGCAACATGTGGAACAAGGCGGCAGCGGCCTGCACCAGATCGCCTGTGGCCGAAAGGGTTAGTGCGGCAGCGGGGCAGTCGGGGCCGTAACCTACCCACACCTCATCTGCGTGAGGAATGGTGACATTTAGCCGAACACGGGCGTTTGGCGCGTAATGCGAGGCAAGCTGCCCCGGCGCATTGGGCTTGTTGGCATCACCGCCAATGGCAAGCGGGGCGCCCAAAGCAGCCTCTAGCGCCTCTTGCGGGATGCCACCGGGGCGCAGCAATTGAGGGGGGCCGTCAAGCCCGACGATGGTGCTTTCAACGCCAACCGAACATGGGCCGCCGTCTACCACCGCCTCTATCCGGCCCGCGAGGCCTGTTAGCACATGATCCGCACGGGTGGGCGAAATGCGCCCCGAAGGGTTGGCCGAAGGGGCGGCAAGCGGGCCACCAAGGGCCTGCAACAGCGCGCGAGCTGTGGCATGGGCTGGGATGCGGATGGCGACAGTTTCCAGCCCCGCGGTCACCAGTGGCGACAGGCCTGCATCACCCCGCAAGGGCAGCACCAAAGTTAGCGGACCGGGCCAAAAGGCGGCGGCCAAAGCCAAGGCTTGATCGTTGAACACCGCATAGGTTTGCGCGGTTGCCAGATCAGGGACATGCACAATCAGCGGGTTGAAATGTGGGCGGCCCTTTGCCTCAAATATCCGGGCCACCGCATGATCATTGCGGGCATCTGCGCCAAGGCCGTAAACCGTTTCGGTGGGGAAACCTACCAGCCCGCCCGCACGCAAAATTACCGCCGCTGCCGCGATACCGTCTGACGTAGCGTCAAGATATTGGGTTTTAACGGGCATCGTGACGTAGCGTTGACCTTGAAGGGGTTGGGTGGGAGGCTAAAGATTATTAGCGTTGGACATACTTGTGTAAGGTTGCTTTGCCAAGTCAGTGCCAGACAATGCTGCCAGAAATAGCCACCAAAAAGTGGCGAAGGAGAATTCGATGCCGTACCGCGCCCCGCTTGCCGAGTATAAGTTTCTGTTCAACCATGTGGTTGGGTTTGATCAGGTGGCCGGGACCGCCAATTTTGCCGATGCAACGCCCGATACCGTAGAGGCGATTTTGACCGAGGCGGGTAAGCTGTCTGAAACAGTATTGGCACCCTTGCAGCGGCCCGGTGATTTGCACCCGGCGCGGTTGGAAAACGGGGTTGTGCGTTGCTCTCCCGGTTACGCCGAAGGCTACCGCGCGATTGTTGAAGGCGGCTGGGTCAGCATTGCGGCGAACCCTGAATTTGGTGGCATGGGCCTGCCGATGGCGCTGACCACGGCGGTGAATGAGATGATAGGGTCGGCGTGTTTGTCGTTGCAGTTGAACCCGTTGATGACCCAAGGCCAGATTGAGGCGTTGGAGCACCACGCCAGCGATGAGATTAAGGCGCTGTATATCCCCAAGCTGATTTCGGGCGAATGGTGCGGCACGATGAACCTGACCGAGGCGCAAGCGGGCAGTGATGTGGGCGCATTGCGCACCAAGGCTGAACCGAATGGCGATGGCACCTATGCGATTTCGGGGCAAAAGATTTATATCAGCTGGGGTGACAATGATTTCAGCGAAAACGTCTGCCATTTGGTGCTGGCGCGCTTGCCCGATGCCCCTGCGGGCACCAAAGGGATCAGTCTGTTCATGGTGCCAAAGATCATTCCTAACGCCGATGGTACTTTGGGCGCGCGCAACACGCTGCAAGTGGTTAGCTTGGAACATAAGACGGGCCTGCACGGGTCGCCAACCGCGGTCATGCAATACGATGGGGCCACAGGCTGGCTAATTGGCGAACCGCATATGGGGCTCGCCGCGATGTTTACCATGATGAACAACGCGCGGCTTGGTGTGGGTGTTCAGGGCATCTCGGTGGCCGAAGCCGCGTTTCAACATGCGCTGGCCTATGCGATGGACCGCAAGCAAGGCCGCACGCCGAATGGGGTTGGTGTAATCTCGGACCATGCCGATGTGCGCCGGATGCTGACCACGATGAAAGCCGAGGTTTTCAGCGCCCGCGCGATTGCGCTGTCATGTGCGGTGGCGATTGATATGGCCAAAGCCACAGGGTCGCCGGAATGGGAGGCGCGCGCGGCGTTGCTGACCCCGATTAACAAATCCTTTGGCACCGATACGGGCATCGCGGTGGCCGATATGGGCATCCAAGTGCATGGCGGCATGGGCTTTATTGAGGAAACCGGGGCGGCGCAGTACCTGCGCGATGTGCGCGTCACGGCGATTTACGAAGGCACCAACGGCATTCAGGCGATGGACCTTGTGGGCCGCAAGATGATGGATGGCGGCGAGGCAGCGTTTCGCCTGATCGAAGAGATTGAGCAAAATGCCCATGGCGTGCGCGGCCAATACCCAAACATGGCGACTGCCGTTTGGGATGCCGCAGAAAGCCTGCGCGAGGCGACCGAAGGCTTGGTTGCGCAAGATATGAACGACCGCTTTGCGGGGGCTGTGCCGTATCAGCGCGCCTTTGCCCGCGTTTTGGGCAGCCATTACCACCTGTGTGCCGCGATGGCCGAAGGGAAGGACGGCCCGCGCACGGCGCTTGCCCGCGTGGCGATCAAGCGGTTGTTGCCGGAACATGCAGCCCTTTTGGCGCAGGTGCGGATCGGGGCAGCAGGGCTTTATGCGCTGTCGGATGCGGATTTGGTTGCGTGAGCAAGGCCAAAAAAGCGGTGGCGGGCATCCGCTATCCTTTTGATACCCCCCCGGCCGAAGGAGAGGCGATTGAGGTTGCCCCCGGCGTTTTGTGGATGCGCCTGCCGTTGCCCATGGCGCTGGACCATGTGAACATCTTTGCGCTGGACGAAGGCGACAGCTGGACGGTGATTGACACCGGGTTTAACAGCAAACGGGGCCGCGCCATTTGGGGCCAATTGCTGGCAGGCCCGTTGGCGGGCAAGCCTGTGAGCCGTGTTGTGGTGACCCATCACCACCCCGATCATATTGGCCTTGCAGGCTGGTTTCAGGCCCAAGGGGCCGAGCTGATAACCACCCGCACCGCTTGGCTTTATGCCCGGATGCTGACGCTGGATGTGCAAACCACGCCCTTGCCCGAGCAAGTGACTTTTTGGCGCGCGGCGGGGATGCCTGCCGATATTTTGGCGCATCGCATGGCAGAACGTCCGTTCAACTTTGCCGATGTCGTGGCCCCTTTGCCTTTGGGCTTTACCCGGTTGCAAGACGGGGCCGAGATTGTGATGGGCGGGCGGCGCTGGACCATTCGCATGGGCAACGGCCACGCGCCCGAACATGCGACGTTTTGGTCATTGGATGATAATTTGGTGCTGGGGGGCGATCAGTTGTTGCCGTCAATCTCGGCCAATATCGGGGTGTACCCGACCGAACCCGATGCCGACCCGTTGGGCGAATGGCTGGAAAGTTGTGCGGCCTTTCAGCCCTTTGCCCAAGCGGGCCAATTGGTGCTGCCCGGCCATAAATTGCCCTTTACCGGCCTGCCCTTGCGCCTGCATCAGATGATCGAAAACCACCACGGCGCGCTTGCCCGGCTGCGCGACCATCTGGCCACGCCCCGCACTGCTGCGGATTGTTTTATGCCGCTGTTCAAACGCGAGATTACGGGGGCCGCATATGGCTTGGCGCTGGTCGAAGCGGTGGCGCATTTGAACCACCTCTTGCATCAAGGCGCAGTTTTACGGACCATGCGGAACGATGGCGCATGGGAATGGGTGACGCATGGTTGATGACATTATGACCGCAGCCGAGGCGATGGAGGCCAGCGCCATGCCCCGCGCCCGCGTTGTGCATTGCGATGAAAGCACCCCCGCCACGCCAGAACAACTGCCCTTGCCCAAGGCGGTTGCGAAAAAGCCCGTGGGCCAGAAAAGCCCGGCGGAATGGGCCTATGAGCGACTGATCCTGTATCTGAAGAATTTTGAGGAACAGCTGGACAAAAATCACGAGGTGGCGATGGGTTTTACCGGAAGCACCGCAGGGATTTTGCGGATTGAAGGGGTGGGATTCTTTGACCCCGACATCCTGACCTTTTATGGCAGTGACGAAGATGGCACCAAAATGCAGCTGATCCAGCATGTGACCCAGTTAAACGTGGTTTTGCGTGCGATATCCAAGGCCACACCGGACGAAGAACCCGCACGCCGAATCGGTTTTCGGCTGGCGCAGGATTTGGGCGAGGTTTAACGACTGATCCATTCGCACCCCCGTGACAGCCGCAGTTTTCTCGGTTAAAGGGAAATAGAACAATATGATAAAAGGAGACGTCACGATGGCCGAACATAAGCATGGCAGTATGGACACCAAAGTGCAGGAAAAGACCTTTGAAGGGTTTTTGCGCATGAGTGCTTGGGGCGCCGCGATTTCGATTGGCGTTCTGATTTTTATGGCCTTGGCAAACGCCTAAAGCCTTTCTTTCGTGATTATGTCGGCGCGTAAAGCTGCGCCCAAGGGGTAGCTATGCGCCGTTTTTTTCTGTGTTTCTTTGTGCTGTCATTTTTGACGGCTTGTGGTGGCCCGGCTGAGCCGAAATGGGCGCCTGACGCCGATGTAGCGCGGGCGCGCTATGTAAGCGCTGGGCCGCCTTCGGTGACGCTGTTTACCGTGCTTTCTACCAAGAACGGATCGGGCGCGCATGCGGGCTTGCTGATCAACGGATCGCAAAGTGTGATATTTGATCCGGCAGGCACCTGGCAACACCCGCGCTTGCCCGAACGCAATGATGTGCATTTTGGCATGTCGCCCTTGATGGTCGATTTTTACATCGACTATCACGCGCGCGAAACCTTTGACGTTATTGAGCAAACAATCCTAGTCTCGCCAGAGGTCGCCGAATTGGTGATGCAGCGCGCGATGGCCTATGGCGCGGTGCCAAAGGCGCAATGCACTATTGCTGTTTCCAGCATTCTGCGCGGCGTTCCGGGGTTTGAAGGCCTGCCAAGCACATGGTTCCCCAAGAACCTGATGGACGCTTTTGGCGAACTGCCCGGCGTAAAAATGCGCAAGATCACCGATACGGACAGCAACAAAAACCACGGTGTTTTGTTGGTTCAGGCGGGCGATCCTCGGCTTGACGCTGGACTGGCGCAGACAGGCGCCGGGCGGCAAGCCAACACCCAGCAACAGGCGGGCATTCTGCAAACCCAATGACAATTGCGTTGCACCACGGCCTGCCCGACAGATTGCGCGCCGAAGCCGCCGATCTGTATTGGGAGGCGTTTGGCGGCAAGTTGGCCCGTGTGATGGGACCAAAACCCAAGGCGGTTGCATTTTTACGCAAGGCGCTGCGCGATGATCATGTGATTTCGGCGCTGTCCGAGCAGGGCGACTTGCTGGGACTTGTGGGGTTTAAAACCCATGCGGGGTCATTTGCAGGCGGTGACGGGGCCGATTTGCGCGCGGTCTATGGCCGGTTTGGCGCGCTGTGGCGGGCATGGCTGCTGTCCTTGCTGGAACGCGATGTCGAAAATGAGCGGTTTTTGCTGGACGGAATTTGCGTGGCACCGCACGCGCGGGGGCAAGGGGTCGGTACGTTGCTGCTGGAAGCGGTGCGTGATGAGGCCCGTGCGCGTGGCCATTCCGGCGTGCGGCTGGATGTGATTGCGACCAACCCCCGCGCCCGCGCACTTTATGAACGCTTTGGGTTTGTTGCGGTAAAGACCGACCATTTGGGGCCGCTGCGCCATGTGTTTGGCTTTGCCGCCTCAACCACGATGGTGCTGCCGCTAGACGGCCTTAATCAAACGTACCCGTCACACGTCCCAACAGCATAAACGCGCGGGCGGTGCGAGTTTCGGCCAAATCAGCCAATTCGGCATCGGTGGCGTTCTTTTCAAATTCGGCAAAGGTTTTGTCAAAGCTGCGCAGAAAATGATGCGCGGCATCGCGAAACACCGGGTCTTCGCGCATCCGTGAGGCGGACAGCGCAAGGCTTGAACGGTCGCGGATACCACCCAGCGGGGCAATTTCGCGCCCGCGCTCGCCACTGGCAAACCGGCGCCACACTTCGGGGCGGCAGCGTTCGGGTTTCAGGTCATCCATATAGATACCCTCTTGGCTGAGCAGGGTCAGCACATCTTGGGCGGCACGGATAAGCCGCGAGGTTTTGCGATCCTCCAGCGCCAGACGCAAGGCGCGGAAACCGGCCTTATCCTCGGCACTTTCGGGAAAATGCAAGGCACGTACAAAATCACCAACGGTCAGCGGGGCGCGCAACTCTTCGGCCGGGGTGCCAAGGGCCAGCAGCGGTTCGGCATCGCTTGCGGCCTTGATCGGCATGGCAAGGGCGGCCTTGCGATCAGCGGATGGCACGGTCAACGCGGTATCGCGGCGCGACGAAAACATCGCCAGCGCGCTTTCGGTTTTGCGCTGAGCCGCCGCAATTTCATCCAGCTTTTTTTCAACCGAAGGCTGGGTGCCGCCACCTTGCTGGCCGACGATATAGGCATGGCGCATGGCATCCACTGCGACTTGCAACCGCTGTGCCTCTTCTCGCAAGGCGCGGATGGTGCGGGCGGTCGAGACGATTCCCCACAGCAGCGCCAGCGGCAAAAACACCACCAAAAGCAACATCAGCATCGACAATGGCCCGGTCAGCACACTGTCGGTTGAAAACATCATCTGCGCGCCGATGGCCACAACCCAAATAACCGCAAGCGCCAAGCCCACCACTTCAGACAATGCAAATTTGCTGTCATCTGCGGGTGGGGTTGCCACGGGGGGTCTTGTGGGTGGCTTGGGGTCGGTCATCCGTTCAACTTATCCTAATGGGCGCAAATCGTTCCTATTTGCGCCGTTCAGCTATATTTTATCGACAGCACTTCATAGCTGCGCTGGCCGCCGGGGGTTTTCACCTCAACCGTATCGCCTGCATCTTTGCCGATCAATGCGCGGGCGAGAGGAGATTTGATATTCAACAGACCCTTTTCCAGATCCGCCTCGGGTTCGCCCACGATTTGATAGCTGCGCTCTTCATCCGTGTCTTCATCCACCAGTTTGACGAAAGCGCCAAATTTGATCGTGCCGGTAAACTTGCTGGAATCGATCACGTCAGCCAGCGACAAAATCGCCTCCAGCTCTTTGACGCGGCCTTCGATAAAGCTCTGCTTTTCGCGGGCCGCGTGATACTCGGCGTTTTCAGACAAATCGCCATGCTCGCGCGCCTCAGCAATCGCGCGGATCACAGCCGGGCGTTCCACCGATTTCAGCACCTTTAGTTCTTCGTCCAACGCGGTAAAGCCCGCGCGTGTCATCGGAATTTTTTCCATAGGCCTACAGGTAAAAGTAAGAAAGCCACAGCCGTTGCGGGCCATGACCTAGGTTCAGGTTTGCTTGGTGCTTACCCAATAGCAGCGGCGCGGTAAATGCAAGAGGAATGGCGGGTGCTGCGCGCGCGCCTGCCCATCGCGTCACTTCGACGCCACGTTGCAAGGTGTTTTGCGCAGGTTTGGCATGGTTTTCCTTGCGGTTCTGATTGAAACTGAACCGTGGCTGGTTTAGCCAGATGCGTAAGTTTTTGTTGGGCCTGCGCGATGCGCAGGGGCAGATGCAAGGAGAGTGTCAGATGGCCGAGATTGAACGCGAAGCAATGGAATACGACGTTGTGATCGTCGGAGCGGGGCCAGCGGGGCTGTCAGCCGCGATCCGGCTTAAGCAATTGGATGCTGATCTGAACGTGGTGGTGCTGGAAAAGGGGTCCGAAGTGGGTGCGCACATCCTTTCGGGCGCGGTGTTGGACCCAAGCGGGCTTGACGCCTTGCTGCCCGATTGGCGCGAAATGGGGTCGCCTATAAAGACCCTCGTGGCCGCGGATGAGTTTTTCATGCTGGGCGAAGGCGGCAAAGTTCGTATTCCAAACTGGCCGATGCCACCGTTGATGAGCAATCATGGCAATTACATCGTGTCGATGGCCAATGTCTGCCGCTGGATGGCCGAAGTGGCCGAAGGTTTGGGGGTCGAGGTTTTCCCCGGCATGTCGTGTTCCGCGCTGGTTTATGGCGATAAAGGCTGCGTGAAGGGCGTGATTGCGGGCGAAATGGGGCTTGCCGCCGATGGTACCCCCGGCCCGAACTATGAGCCGGGGATGGAGCTGCACGGCAAATATGTGTTCTTGTCCGAAGGCGTGCGCGGCAGCTTGGCCAAAGAGGTCATGGCGAAATATGACCTGGCACAGGGCCATGAGCCGCAGAAATTCGGTCTTGGGATGAAAGAGATTTGGGAGATTGACCCCGAAAAGCACCGGCTTGGCACCGTGACCCATACGATGGGCTGGCCTTTGGGCAGCAATGCGGGCGGCGGGTCGTTTATCTATCACATTGAAGGCAATCAAGTTTATGTGGGTTTTGTGGTTCATTTGAACTATCAAAATCCGCATCTGTACCCCTACATGGAATTCCAGCGCTTCAAGCATCACCCGATGGTGGCCGAGCTACTAAAGGGCGGCAAGCGTGTGGCTTACGGCGCGCGCGCGATTTCGGAAGGCGGGTATCAATCGATGCCCAAGATGGTGGCCCCTGGTGTGGCGCTGCTGGGCTGTTCGGTTGGCATGGTCAACGTGCCGCGCATAAAGGGCAACCACAACGCGATGCTGTCGGGCAAAGCGGCGGCCGAGGCGGCGTTTGCCGCGATCGGTGCAGGGCGCAGCGCGGATGAGCTGACCGATTATGAAACAGAGGTGCGCAGTGGCGCGATTGGGGCGGACCTGAAAAAGGTGCGCAACGTCAAGCCATTGTGGTCCAAGTTCGGGCTGGTCGCGTCGCTTATGGGTGGGGGTCTGGATATGTGGACCAACACGCTTGGCTTTTCCCTGTTTGGCACGCTATCGCATGGCAAAACCGATGCCGCAGCGACCGGCAAAGCCCGTGATTTCGCGCCAATCGCCTATCCGCGCCCCGATGGTGTGCTGTCGTTTGATCGGCTTACCAACGTCGCATTTTCCTTTACCAACCATGAGGAAAGCCAGCCCGCGCATTTGCACCTGAAAGATGCCAGCATCCCAATCGCGGTGAACCTGCCCGAATACGCCGAACCCGCGCAGCGTTATTGCCCGGCGGGGGTGTATGAGGTGGTGAGTGAAGAAGGTAAAGACCCGCGCTTTGTGATCAACTTTCAAAACTGCGTGCATTGCAAAACCTGCGACATCAAAGACCCAAGCCAGAACATCAACTGGACCACGCCGCAGGGCGGGGATGGGCCGAATTATCCGAATATGTAAACGGAGTAAGACCCCCTAGGGTTAACAATTGCGCGAGGCGGGGGCCAATCCCCGCCTTTCGTCTTTGCGTCGCATTGCCTTGCCCTGCCCTGCCCCAAGGATTAGCGTGGCGCCAAGTCATCAGGAGACGTCTATGCAGTTTCGCCCCATTCTCGCCGCCACCATGTTGTCTCTTTGGGCGCAGGCCATGCCTGTACAGGCGCAAGAGATCGACAGTGGGGCGTATTTGGCAGCGCGCGCCGCCGGTGCCGACAGTGACTACCGCGAGGCCGCGCGCTGGTTCACCCGCGCGATGATTGTCGACCCTGCGGATCTGTCCTTGATGCAAGGCACGATTGACGCGCAAATCGGGGCGGGCAACCTAAGTGCTGCCATCGCAATTGCGGCGAAACTGAAAGCGTCAGGGGCCGATTCACCAACCGCCGAAGTGATGATGATCGCCGATGAGGCCCAGCGCGAAGATTTCGCCGCCTTGCAAGCCAATCCCAAGGATGGGCGCACGGGCGCCATGTTGCTGGACGGCTTGGTAAAGGCATGGGCCGAACTTGGCACAGGCCGGATGTCCGAGGCGCTGGAGGCCTTTGATACCATGGGCAAAACCGATGGGCTGAAAGGGTTTTCGCTGTTTCACAAAGCGCTGGCCTTGGCCTCTGTCGGGGATTTTGAAGGTGCCGAAGAGATTATGTCGGGCGAGGCTGCCGGGGCCATCGGGGCCTTGCGGCGCGGCACCCTTGCGCATGTCCAAATCCTTAGCCAGCTAGAGCGCAACCCCGATGCAATTGCGCTTTTGGACCAGTCCTTTCCGGGGGATACCGATCCAGCGATCCAATCCTTGCGCGCGCGCCTAGAGGCTGGCGAGCCGGTTCCGTTTGATATGGTGCGCAACGTCAAGGATGGTTTGGCCGAGGTGTTTTTTACCCTTGGGCTGGCCTTGAACGGCGAGGCCGCCGATGCCTTTACGCTGCAATACGCCCGTGTCGCGATGTATCTGCGCCCCGATCATGTCGAGGCGATTTTGTTGGCTGGCGCGATGCTGGAAAACCTAAAGCAGTTTGACCTTGCAAACGCCGCCTATGCCGTGGTGCCGAAAAGCGAGGCTGGCTATTTCGCCGCCGAAGTTGGCCGCGCCCGTGCCTTGCAAGGCGCAGGCAAGCTGGACGCAGCCCTTGAGGTTTTGACCAGCCAAGCCCGCGACGCACCACAGCAATTGTCGGTGCATTTGGCGCTGGCCGATATGCTGCGCGGCGAAGAGCGTTGGGCCGAGGCGAGTGAAGCCTATGACACAGCGATTGCTTTGATCCCGCAGCCCGTAGGCCCCGGCTATTGGTCGATTTATTACAGCCGCGCCATTTCCTTGGAGCGCCAAAAGTTGTGGGACCGCGCCGAAGCCGATTTTCGCCAAGCGCTGGAATTGGCCCCCGATCAGCCACAGGTGCTGAACTATCTGGGCTATAGCTTTTTGGAGCGCGGTGAAAACTTCGACGAGGCCTTGTCGATGATTGAACGCGCCGTGGCCCAGCGCCCCGACAGCGGCTATATCATCGACAGTCTGGCTTGGGGTTATTTCCTGGCAGGCCGCTACGGTGATGCCGTCGAGCCGATGGAACGCGCGTCTGTGCTGGAACCCGTGGACCCGGTGGTGACCGACCATTTGGGCGATGTCTATTGGGCCGTGGGTCGCACGCTTGAGGCTAATTTCCAGTGGCGTCGCGCCTTGTCATTTGAGCCGACCGACGAGCTGGCGATCCGTATTCGCCGCAAGCTGGACGTTGGGCTTGATGCCGTGCTGGTTGAGGAAGGCGCTAAATCGCTGAACGCTGTTTCGGATGATAAATGAATTTGGCTATGCTAAGGTAAACCTGACGCTGCATGTGACGGGCCAGCGCGACGATGGCTATCATTTGCTGGACAGTTTGGTGGTGTTTGCGGGCATTGCAGACAGGCTTTATGCCGCAAAATCCGGGGCATCATCCCTTACATTGGAAGGCCCGTTTGGCGCTGAAATTCCGCGTGATATCAACAACCTTGTGCTGCGCGCCGCAGCCTTGTTTTCCCAAGGCCAAGGTGTGGCGTTTACGCTGGCCAAGCATTTGCCCCCTGCCTCTGGTATAGGGGGCGGGTCTGCCGATGCCGCTGCGGCCATTCGCGCGATTCTGCGTATGTTGGCCGAGGAGGATGACCCAAAAGCCATTGACGCGCTCTTTGCCTCCATTGATCGCGCGGCGGTGCTGAGCCTTGGTGCCGATGTTCCCGTGTGCCTAATGTCGCGGCCTGCCCGGATGCGTGGAATAGGCAATGATGTGGCTTTGGTGGACTGCCCAGAATGTTGGATCACCTTGGTCAATCCACGGGTTCAGGTGCCAACCCCGCAAGTGTTTGCCGGGCTGCACAGCAAAACCAACGCCGCGATGCCCGAACACTTGCCCACATGGCCCGATGCCCAAGCGCTGGCGGTTTGGTTACAAAGCCAGCGCAATGACCTAGAGCGCCCTGCCCTAACCATTGCCCCGGTGATTGACGATGTTTTGGCCGCCTTGCGCGCCCAGCCCGGCACGTTGATAGCGCGGATGTCGGGGTCGGGGGCCACCTGTTTTGCCCTATCGGCCAGCCAAGCACAGGCTGAGGCGGTGGCGGGTGCTGTGCAGGCACAAAACCCGCAATGGTGGGTGGCGTCAGGGGTGGTGTTTTCCGGACACGCCGTGGCTAATTTGGACGGCGCCAAGATCAGTTGATCCGCGCCACCACATAATCCGCAAGATCACGCAGCATATCGCGCAGTGGATGGTCTGGCAGCGTGTCCAGCGCCACGCGCGCCTTATTGGCCCAATCCAGCGCATCTTGGCGCGCCGCATCCATCGCGCCGTGGCGGGCCATGATCGCCATCGCTTGGTCCAAATCTCCGTCACGCTGGTCGCCCTTGGCGATGGTGCGTTGCCAAAAGGCGCGCTCTTCCACGCTCGCCTGCGCCACGGCTTTTATAACTGGAAGCGTTAGTTTGCGTTCGCGGAAATCATCGCCAGTGTTTTTGCCAATCGCCCGCGCAGACCCGCCGTAATCCAGCAAATCATCGACAATTTGAAACGCCACGCCCAGCGCGTCGCCATAGGCAAACAGCGCGCGAACATGCGCATCAGATGCGCCCGCAATCACGCCGCCCACCTCGGTCGCCGCCGAAAACAGGGCCGCCGTTTTGCCGCGCACAACTTGCAGATAAATGCCTTCGGTCGTGGCAAGGTCTTGGGCGGCGGTCAGTTGCAAAACCTCACCTTCGGCAATCGTGGCTGACGCATTGGCAAGAATATCCAGCACCCGCAGCGACCCGGTTTCGACCATCAACTGAAAGCTGCGCGAAAACAGGTAATCCCCGACCAGCACCGATGTTTTATTGTCCCACAGTAAATTGGCGGTGGGGCGGCCCCGGCGGCGCGCGCTTTCATCCACCACATCATCATGCAGCAAGGTCGCGGTGTGGATAAACTCTACCGTCGCGGCCAGATGCACATGGAATGGCCCGTCATACCCGCACATCCGTGCGGCTGCCAAGGTCAGCAATGGGCGCAGGCGTTTGCCCCCAGCCTCCACCAGATGCGCGGTCACTTCGGGGATACGCGGCGCATGTTCAGACGCCATCCGCAGGCGGATCAAATCATTCACCGCCGCCATATCAGCGGCCAGCCAAGCCGCCAACCGATCCTGCGGTTTTGCGATGTCGTGATCCATACTGTCCCCCAGCCTTAACCCGTCCCGTGATCACAGCTATATCAGCGACCTCGACAGACAAGCGCCTAAACGTTATGTCCTAGCTATGAAAGAGCTTTTGCGCACAACTGACCCGACGATCATTGCCTGGGCCACCGCTCTCTTGCAGGGCGAGGGTATAAAGACGTTTGAGCTGGACGTCCATATGAGCGTGCTGGACGGGTCGATGGGTATTTTGCCGCGGCGTTTGATGGTCATTGACCGAGATTTGTTTATGGCGCGGGCGGTTCTAAAGGATAACGACATTCCAACCGGACAGTAGTCGAGGAAGTGAAAAGGCCGTGTATGTTCCCAGATGATGCATTGACGGATGATGCCTTTCTGGGGGGGCGCTTGCACTTGTGGCAGCCAAAAATCGGATACCGGGCGGCAACGGACCCGGTGTTGCTGGCGGCCTGTTGCCCGGCACTGGCAGGCGAATCGGTGTTGGATCTGGGGTGTGGGGCCGGGGCTGCATCCTTGTGTTTGGGCGCGCGGGTGTCGGGTTTGGTACAATCGGGGCTGGAGCTTCAGGCCGATTATGCCGATCTGGCCCGGCGCAATGCCGCGCGGGCAGGTATGGCGCTGACGGTGGTAGAAGGATCGGTGCAAGAGATGCCCAAACCGCTGCGCATTGATTTTGACCATGTCATCACCAACCCACCCTATTACCGCCCCGTCGGCACCCCCGCCGCTGATCCCGGCCGCGATTTGGCGCTGCGCGAAGACGTCTCGATTGCCGATTGGATTGCAGCCGCCAAGCGGCGTGTCGCCCCCTTGGGCTGGCTAACCTTGATTGTGCGCGCGGACCGGTTGGGCGATGTGATGGTTGGTTTGGGGCCGGTGATGGGGTCTGTGACCATCCTGCCCGTCGCGGCCCGCACTGGGCGCGAGGCCGGGCGTGTGGTGCTGCGAACCCGCAAAGGTGGGCGTGCGGGGCTGCGATTACTGGCGCCTTTGATTTTGCACGAAGGCGAAACGCACCCCGGCGACCGCGACAACCATTCCCCCCAAGCGGCCGCAATTTTTAGGCGCGGTGACGGGCTGGGCCATTTGTTCAGATAAATTTTAGGCAAAGGATGGCCCAGGCGTTGCGGTTTTTGGTGACAAGCAACAAGGTTTGTGGTGCACTGATAAAACGTAAACCGATAAAAGGAGGAACCGAATGACCGTCGCTTCGCACCTACAGGAATTGCGCCGCAAACATGAAAGCCTTTCATCCAAGGTGGAACAAGCTGAGCGCGCCCCTGGTGGTGACCACCTCAAGGTTGCTGAACTTAAAAAACAAAAGCTCAAGCTAAAGGAAGAAATTACGCGTCTGGCCCAATAGCGGGATCAACGCACGGCGCTGGCGCGAGCTGCCAGCGCCGCACCTGCCGTGATAAGCACGGTTGCAAGGGCAAGGCTGGGTGTAGGGTCAGAAATGCCCGCGGCCACCAAAACAAGCGTGGACAGCAAGGGTGCCGCATAAGACGCCACCCCCAAAAGCTGAATATCGCCGCGCTTCATCCCGATATCCCATGTAAAAAACGCAGCCCCCACCGGGCCAATTCCCAGTGCGGCAACCGAGGCCCACCCCAACAGGCCGCTGGGCCATGCGGTTGTTTCAAACAAGATATGGGCTAGCAAAGACAGCGCTGCGGTGGCTAGGCAATAAACGGTCACAGCCTCACTCGGCACCGTGCCAAACTTGCGCGACAAAACGGAATAGCTGGACCAAGTCAGCGCACATAAAAAGGCAAGACCAAGCGCTGGAAATGAGATTTCCGCGGCGCCCGATTTGGCGGTTAGCACAATAAGCGCCGCACCGATCAGCGCGATAAACGCCCCTGCGATATGGCCTTTGCGCAAGCGTTCCCCCGGCAGAAAGCCCGAAAACAGCACAATAAACAGCGGCCATAGATAGGCGATAAGCCCGGTTGCCGCATTGGGGCCAAGCCGAAACGCGGTGAAATACAGCGCGTGATAGCCAAAAAGACCAAGCGTACCAAAGGCATAGACCTGCCAGGATATGCCTTTTAAAATGTGTAGCCCGGCACCCTTGGCCGTCCAGACCAGCCCGATTGAGCCGCCGATTCCAAAGCACATCGCAGAGAGCAAGAAAGGCGGGACGGGCGAGGAACCGATGGTAAGCAAGGCCAAAACCGCCCACATCAAGACGGCCGAAAAGCCGATGGTCGTGGCGCGGGTGCGGGTGCGGGTGCGGGTCATTGACTGGAGCTTTCGGATTGGGGGCAACTGCGCAATGAGTATTTAGGCAAAGATGAAGCCGCAACAGCAAAAAGGGGCCAGCGATCTGCCAGCCCCTTTGGATAATCTACAACGTGATCAGACGAAGAACTGTGCGCCGTTCGCGCTGATCGTGGACCCGTTGATAAAGCTTGCGTCATCCGACACGAGGAAGACTACGCAACGCGCGATTTCCTCAGGCTCACCCAGACGACCTGTGGGGATGCCTGCGATGATCGAGTCGCGCACTTTTTCCGGCACAGCCATAACCATTTCGGTCGCGATATAGCCGGGGCAGATCGCGTTTGCGGTAATGCCTGCGCGCGCGCCTTCTTGGGCCAAGCTTTTCACGATGCCAAGATCGCCCGCTTTGGTTGCAGCATAGTTAACTTGGGCAAACTGCCCTTTTTGGCCATTGATTGATGAGATCACGACAACGCGGCCGAATTTACGCTCACGCATGCCCGGCCAAATCGGGTGAACGGTGTTGAACACGCCGGTCAGGTTGGTGTCGATCACTTGGTGCCATTGCTCGGGCGTCATCTTGTGGAACGGCGCGTCGCGGGTGATGCCTGCGTTCGCGACAACGATGTCTACGGGGCCAAGATCAGCCTCAACCTGCGCGATGCCGGCCTTGGACGCGTCATAATCGGCGACGTTCCACTTGTAGGTCTTGATGCCCGTCTCGGCGGTGAACTTGGCGGCGGCTTCGTCATTACCGGCATAGTTGGCTGCAACGGTATAGCCCGCAGCTTTCAACGCTGTGGCGATGGCCGCGCCAATACCGCGCGACCCCCCGGTGACAAGGGCTACTCTAGACATAATTTCTCCTCCACGAGATTGCTTTGAAACAGTGTTAGCGAAAATGGGGTGCAGGCGCAATATTGTTGCGTCTGCGATTTTCAACCAAAGGTGTTACGGGCGCTCAAGGCACATGGCGACACCCATACCGCCACCGATGCACAGGGTGGCGAGGCCTTTTTTGGCGTTGCGGCGCTTCATCTCAAACAACAGCGTGTTCAAGATCCGCGCGCCCGAGGCACCGATTGGGTGACCAATGGCGATTGCGCCGCCGTTGACGTTAACCACTTCAGGGTTCCAGCCCATGTCTTTGTTCACAGCACAGGCTTGGGCAGCAAAGGCCTCATTCGCCTCAACCAGATCAAGGTCAGCAGCGTTCCAGCCGGCTTTGGTCAGGGCCTTGCGGCTGGCGTGGATCGGGCCAACACCCATGATCGCCGGGTCCAAACCTGCGGTCGCGTAAGACGCGATGCGGGCCAATGGGGTCAGGCCGCGCTTGGCAGCCTCAGCCTCGGTCATCAGCAAAACGGCCGCCGCGCCATCGTTCAGACCCGAGGCGTTTGCCGCCGTAACTGTGCCGTCTTTGGCAAAGGCCGGGCGCAGCTTTTGCATCGACTCCAAAGTGGCACCGTGGCGAATATATTCATCAGCGTCGACAATGATATCACCCTTGCGGGTCTTGATGGTGAAGGCGACGATTTCATCGGCAAAACGCCCGGCTTTTTGTGCGGCTTCGGCCTTGTTCTGGCTGGCCACAGCAAAGGCATCTTGCATTTCACGGCTGATCTGCCATTTTTCCGCAACGTTTTCAGCAGTTTGACCCATGTGATAGTTGTTAAACGCATCCCAAAGACCGTCTTTGATCATACTGTCGATCATCTTCATGTCGCCCATTTTGGTGCCGGACCGAAGATGTGCCACATGGGGCGACATCGACATGTTTTCTTGACCACCCGCGATCAGGATAGACGCGTCGCCCAGCTGCACATGCTGTGCGCCAAGCGCAACCGCGCGCAAGCCCGAACCACAAACCTGATTAAGCGACCAAGCCGACCCTTCCTGCGGCAAGCCAGCCAGAATATGCGCTTGGCGGGCGGGGTTTTGGCCTTGGCCTGCGGTAAGCACTTGGCCCAGAATGGTTTCTTCAACTTCGGCCTTGTCGACGCCTGCGCGCGCGATAACCTCCGAAATTACGGCCGCGCCCATTTCATGTGCAGGCGTGTTGGCAAATGCGCCGTTAAAGCTGCCTACGGCAGTCCGTGCTGCTGAAACGATTACCACATTGGTCATGCTAGGTTCCTTCCCGATTGTCGGCATCTGTGCCGGAATGCGGCCGCAGTTCCCTGCGCCGCTCTGCAGCATCGCTAAGGGTACGAGGATCAAAAAGCAAGGTTTTCACACAGGGTCGAGGGGGTTAAGTTGACGCCGGGGAAACGGGTTTAGGCGGATTTATCACGGCGATCATTGCCCCAATCAGGGCGGACGGTTGGCGCGCCGAACAAATAGCCTTGCATGCACCCAATTCCCGCCGCTTGCAGCCATTGTGCTTCCGCCACCGTTTCGACCGATTCTGCGATCGTCAGCATATCAAAATGCTGCCCAATCGACATCAGCGCGCGGGTGAGTGCCTGATTGTCGCTGTCGGCATGGATATTGCGGATGAACTGCCCGTCAATCTTGACCACATCAAAAAAGAAATCACGGAAATAACGAAAGGCGGTTTGGCCCGCGCCAAAATCATCCAAGGCAAAAGCCACACCTTGGGCCTGCAAATCTTCCATAAAGGCGATCACAAGTTCCGGCACCAGCATGGCCGAGCTTTCGGTGATTTCAAGGATCAACCGTTCGCCGATGGTTTTGTCAGCCGCCAGGCCTTTGCGCAGAATTTTCATCCAGCGCGGATAGCCGACAGACCGCGCCGACATATTGATGGACAAACGCACATTGGGAAAGCGAGACAACGCCGTTAGCCCAATATCCAACGCCACACAGTCGATCTGGCGGCCCAATTCATCCGCCTCAACCGCGTCGATAACGTCGCGAGCAGGAATAGGCCGGCCAGTGGGGTCAATGACCCGCATCAACCCTTCGTAAAACGCAATGCGTGACGGGTCGGCGGCCACAACAATGGGTTGAAACGCAAGGCGCATGCGTTTTTCATGGATCGCTTGGCGCACTATCGCCATGGTTTCGCCGTCACGGGCCGCAATCACAGCGGCAAGCGGGCTTTCATCGCCCGGCCTTCGGTCGATTCGATTGATAAATGCCATGCCATGCCCCCGCAGGTGTTGGGGAATCCCCCCGTTATGCTGGGCCAGTTTGGCCTTTGCTTTGTTAAGGGCTGGTAAACTTTCGCGCTTTGTTCCAATTTTAAACACTTCTCCTGCCCAAACACAAAGGCGCGCCCAATGACCACCTGCACTTGGCCCGGCACCGACCCTGTCTATCTTGCCTATCACGACACCGAATGGGGGGTCCCCGAATGGGACAGCCGCGCGCTGTGGGAAAAGCTAATTTTGGATGGGTTTCAGGCGGGGCTGTCTTGGATCACGATCTTGAAAAAACGCGATGCGTTTCGCGCGGCGTTTGAAGGGTTCCGTCCCGAAGTGATTGCCACATGGGGAGAGGACGATGTGCAGCGTTTGCTGGCCAATCCCGGCATCGTGCGCCATCGCGGCAAAATTGAAGGCACCATCAAATCAGCAAGCGCCTATTTGAAGATTGAGGCCGAGCTGGGGTTTTCCAACTGGCTTTGGGCCTATGTTGGGGGCGCGCCCTTGCAAAGCAACTTTGTGACGATGGCGGAGGTTCCGGGCTTTACGCCACTGTCGACACAGATTTCAAAGGATTTGAAAAAGGCCGACTTTACCTTTTGTGGGCCAACAATTGTCTATGCATTTATGCAGGCCACGGGGATGGTCAATGACCATATGATTGGCTGCCCGCAACATGCCAAACTGGCCGGTTAAGGTGCTGTAAGGGCTGCCAGCATAGCGCGGGCATCTGCGCTATCCCATTCCGCGTCGCCAATCAGCCGCGCCACCTCACGCCCGTTTGGGTCCAAGATCACGGTCAGCGGCAGGCCAAAAACCCCCATCTGCCGGGCCAACCCAGATTTTGGATCCAGCAATACGGGCAAATTCTTCACACCAATCTCTTCAAAAAACCGGGTGATCGCGGCGGGTGGGTTGCGGCCTGTGGCCACAGTCACAACCGCGACGCCCTGATCCACCACAGTGGCGGCCAAACGGTCAAGGCTGGGCATTTCCTTGCGGCAAGGCGCGCACCATGTGGCCCAAAAGTTCAGTACAACCCATTGCCCTTGCCATTCCGCCAAGGACCGATCCGCCCCTGCCATATCGGTCAACACCTCGGCAGGCAAATCCTTGGGCTGTTCCAAAAACACCAGCTTGCGCATGTCGCCTGCAAGGGCCGCCTGCGCCGCCCCAACATCGGCCTGCACAGGATTTGCACCAAGCACTAAGGCGGTATAAAGGACGCTAAGACAGATCCGCAGCATTTCACTCTCCTTAAGGGGCAACCCATGACCGACACGTCCAAAACCGCAACTGCAAATACCATGTGGGGCGGCCGTTTTGAAGGCGGTCCCGACGCGATTATGCAAGCGATCAACGCCTCTATCGGGTTTGACCGCCGCCTCGCCGCGCAGGATATTGCAGGGTCGCGGGCCCATGCGGCAATGTTGGCCGCACAAGGTATCTTAACCCATAAAGACGCCGAGGCGATCAGGGAAGGCCTTCTCACGGTCTTGTCAGAAATTGAGGGCGGAAAATTTCCGTTTCGGGTGGAGCTGGAAGATATCCACATGAATGTGGAGGCGCGGCTGAAAGAAATTATCGGTGAACCTGCGGGCCGGCTGCACACGGGCCGGTCGCGCAATGACCAGGTGGCGGTCGATTTCCGGCTGTGGGTGCGTGACCAATGCGATGCGGCGATTTTGGGGCTAGAGGCGCTGATGAAGGCGTTCTTGGCGCAGGCCGAGGCGGGGGCCGATTGGGTGATGCCCGGTTTCACCCATTTGCAAACCGCCCAGCCCGTAACTTGGGGCCATCATATGCTGGCCTATGTTGAAATGTTCGCGCGGGATCGCTCGCGCTTTATTGATGCGCGCGCGCGGATGAATGAATGCCCCTTGGGGGCCGCGGCCCTTGCAGGCACGTCCTTCCCGATTGACCGGGATGCCACCGCCGCCGCCTTGGGCTTTGATCGGCCCACCGCCAACAGCCTCGATTCCGTTTCAGACCGTGATTTCGCGTTGGAGTTTCTATCGGCCTCCAGCATCACCGCGATGCACCTTAGTCGTTTTGCCGAAGAGTTGGTGATTTGGTCCTCGGCGCAGTTCCGCTTTGTGCGCTTGTCGGATAAGTGGACGACGGGCAGTTCCATCATGCCACAAAAGAAAAACCCCGATGCGGCGGAATTGCTGCGCTCCAAGCTGGGGCGGATTTTGGGGGCCACGGTGGCGCTGTTTACCGTGATGAAAGGCCTCGCGCTGACCTATTCCAAGGACATGCAGGAAGATAAAGAGCAAACCTTTGATGCCGCTGACAGCCTGATGCTGGGCCTTGCCGCGATGACCGGAATGGTGGGCGATATGACCGCGATGCAGGGCAACCTGAAAACCGCGGCGGCCAGCGGGTTTTCCACCGCCACTGACCTTGCCGATTGGCTGGTGCGTGAATTGAACCTGCCGTTCCGCGATGCCCATCACATAACCGGCACGCTGGTGGCCATGGCCGAAAAAGCCGGGATTGACCTGCCAGAGCTGACGCTGGCGCAAATGCAAACCGTGCATGCAGGCATTCGCGCGGATGTTTTTGATGTGTTGGGTGTGGAAAATTCGGTCCGCAGCCGTATGTCTTATGGTGGCACTGCGCCGGCCCAAGTGCGCGCCCAAATTGCCCGATGGAAGGTAACCCTCGCATGAAACGCCTTGCCCCCCTGATGCTGCTGGCCTTTGCCCTACAGGCAGGCTGCTCAACCCCCGCGCTGAACGCCAATATCGGGATAGGGCCGGGCGGGATAAAACTGACCCCGGTTGTCTCTACCCGCGTCGCTGGCGCCAATGTTTCCATCAGCCCTTAACCAACAGGTAGTCTTATGCGCTTTGTCTTTGTCCTTGCCGCCCTCGCCACCCTTGCCGCTTGCGGCGCCGATGGCCCACCCTCAGCCCCCGGCCTAACCGTTTCAGGCGATGCGGCGGCCGGCGTTTCGGTGACAAACTGATGTCGTCGCTGCGGATCGCTTATTTGGCACTGGCCATTTGGGGGGCTGTGCATCCGATGTATTGGTTCGTCACCTATATGAACGAGTCCGGAACAGGCCTAAGCGGGCTGATTGATGCGTGGTATGTCAACGCGTCCACCACCGGGCTAACATGGGATCTGACAATCGCAGCCTTGGCCTTAACCCTGTGGATCATCGCGGAAACCCGCGTGCGCAAAAACTGGTCGGCGCTTGTCGCCATTCCCGCCACGTTTTGCATCGGTGTCTCTTTTGGCTTGCCCTTATACTTGTTCCTGCGCACCCGGCCCGTAACCTGAACTGGCGCGGTTTTCGCTTGCCAACCCACCCGCCCGCAGGCCACGCTTGCCCCAACACGAATAGGGGACCGCCATGAACAAAATAACCCATAGCCCAAACATCACCCACATGGATGAACGTGTGGATATGGCCGCAGCCTTTCGCTGGACCGCGCGCCTGAATATGCATGAAGCCGTGGCCAACCACTTTTCACTGGCCGTGTCCGATGATGGCAAAGATTTCCTGATCAACCCCAATCAGCGCCACTTTTCCCTGATCAAGGCCAGCGACTTGCTGCTGCTGAACGCCGATGACCCTGAGGCGCTGAACCGCCCTGATGCACCAGACCCAACGGCTTGGGGCTTGCACGGCTCTATCCACCGCCATGTGCCACACGCGCGCTGCGTGATGCATGTGCATTCGATATTTGCCACCGTTCTGGCCAGTTTGGCCGATAGTCGCTTGCCCGCGATTGACCAGAATACGGCGATGTTTTTCAACCGTGTGGTGGTGGATGAAGGCTATGCCGGCTTGGCGTTTGAAGATGAAGGCACGCGCTGCGCCGCCATGCTGCAAGACCCAAAGCATAAGGTCATGGTCATGGGCAATCACGGCGTTTTGGTGCTGGGCAGTTCCGTCGCTGATGCGTTCAACCGCCTCTATTATTTTGAGCGTTCGGCCGAAACCTACATCCGCGCGCTGCAAACCGGGCAAAAGCTGCGCCATTTGTCCGATGAGGTGGCCGAAGGGGTTGCCGAAGCGATGGACCATTACGATGGCCAAGCCGATCGGTTTTTGGCCGATATCAAAACCTTACTGGACACATCCGAACCCGATTTCCGCAGCTAAGCTGCCCCATACTTGGCTGCACGCGCAATACACTGTAGATGCAGCCTAAATACGTTGCACCACGGGGGCCAAGTTGGATCATTTTCTCTACAAAGACGGCGCGTTGCATGCCGAAGGCGTGGCGCTTGCCGATATCGCGGCCCAAGTTGGCACGCCGTTTTACTGCTATTCCAGCGCCACCCTTACCCGCCACTACCAACTGTTCACCGAGGCGCTATCGCCCTTGCCGCATCTGGTTTGCTTTGCCATCAAGTCCCTCTCCAACGTCGCCGTGCTAAAACTGCTGGGCGATTTGGGTGCAGGCATGGATGTGGTGTCGGCAGGTGAATACCTGCGCGCCCGCGCCGCAGGGGTGCCGGGTGACAGGATCGTCTTTTCCGGCGTCGGCAAAACACGCGAAGAAATGCGGCTGGCCCTAACTGGCGGCATCCGCCAGTTCAATGTCGAATCAGAACCCGAAATGCGCGCCCTGTCGGAGGTGGCGCAAGGCTTGGGGCTGATAGCCCCCATCACCATTCGCGTGAACCCAGATGTTGATGCCAAGACCCATGAAAAAATCTCAACCGGCAAGAAAGGCGATAAATTCGGCATTCCCATCTCGCGCGCCCGTGAGGTCTATGCCGAGGCGGCCACCCTGCCAGGCCTGAAGGTTATCGGCATCGACGTGCACATCGGCAGCCAATTGACCGCCCTTGAACCGTTTGAGGCGGCTTATCTAAAGGTCGCAGATCTGACCCACGCGCTGCGCGCCGATGGCCATACCATTGACCGCCTCGACCTTGGTGGCGGTTTGGGCATCCCTTATGCCCGCGACAATAACGCGCCACCTTTGCCCATCGACTACGGTGCCTTGATCAAGCGCACGGTTGGCCATCTGGGATGTGAAATTGAAATTGAACCCGGCCGCCTGATTTCGGGCAATGCCGGGGTTTTGGTAAGCCAAGTGATCTATGTAAAAAACGGCGAGGACCGGAATTTTCTGATCATTGACGCAGGCATGAATGACCTGATCCGCCCTGCCATGTACGGCTCGCACCATGATATTATCCCAGTGGTAGAGGCGGCGGCGGGTGCCGAGCAGCAACCCTATGATATCGTGGGGCCAATCTGCGAATCTGGTGATACCTTTGCCAAGGCCCGAAACATGCCAGCCTTGACCGATGGTGCCTTGGTCGCGTTCCGTTCGGCGGGGGCATATGGGGCGGTCATGTCGTCTGAATACAATTCGCGCCCGCTTATCCCCGAGGTTTTGGTGAAAGATGATCACTTTGCAGTCATCCGGGCGCGTCCAACCTTTGACGAAATGCTTTCTCGCGATACCATACCTGAATGGCTGTGACGCACCGCAGCCCAAAGGCAGGGTAAATGACGCAAGAACCGCGTGACACAGTTGCAGTCCAATTGAAACGCCCGCTTGCGTTAACGCTTGCGGGGCTGTGGGCTGAACGCGTGACGCGCAGTTTTTGGCCGCTTTGGACGATGCTCATCGCGGTACTGGCGGTTTTGGCCTTTGGTGTGCAAGACCTGATGCCTTTGCCCGCCGTTTGGGCCGGGCTGGGGCTGGCTGCCGTGGCCACGCTTTACACCCTTTGGCGCGGTTGGCAGCAGTTTCGCCGCCCATTGCCCCAAGATGCGCTGGACCGGTTGGATGCCACCTTGCCCGGTCGCCCCATTGCCACCTTGGCCGATACTCAAGCGATTGGCGCAAGCGATCCTGCCTCCATCGCCGTATGGCGCGCCCATCAGGCCCGCATGGCCCGTGCCGCAGCAACCGCGCGCGCCGTGGCCCCCGACCTGCGCTTGGCCAAGCGCGACCCCTTTGGCCTGCGCTACATTGCGCTCACCGGGCTGGTGATGGCGCTGATATTCGGGTCGGTTTGGCGCATAGCCTCAATCACAGGGCTGGGACCAACGGCAGCCCAAGCGCTGGCCAATGGCCCAAGCTGGGAAGGCTGGGTGCAACCGCCGCCCTATACCGGCAAGCCCGCGCTGTATTTGAATGACATTGACCGCTTGGAATTTGAGGTGCCAACTGGCAGCCGTATCCAACTGCGCTTTTACGGCGAGGTTGGGGCGCTAAAGCTTTCCGAAACCGTGTCTGGCCGGGTTGAAGCTGGCGATGCCACAGCCCCGACCCAAGATTTTGAAGTGACCAAAAACGGCACGCTGGCGATTGAAGGCCCGAACGCCCGCAGTTGGGCCATTATCGCAGGCCGCGATGCACCCCCCAGCATAACCGCCAAGGGCGAGCTGACGCGTGAGGCGGATGGCCGTTTGAAGCTGCCGTTTGAGGCCAAGGATGATTTTGGCGTAACCGGCGGCAAAGCCGTAATCTCGTTGGATCTAGCCGCCATTGACCGCCGTTATGGCCTTGCCGCCGCACCCGAAAACACCGACCCGGTCACGCTGGACTTGCCCTTGCCCATCAGCGGGCAGCGCGTAGATTTCACCGAAACCTTGGTTGATGACCTGTCCAAACACGTCTTTGCCAACCTGCCCGTGACGATTGAGCTGTCGGTCACCGACACGCCGGGCCAAACGGGTACCGCGGCCCCCTTGCACGTGACATTGCCCGGCAAGCGCTTCTTTGACCCGCTGGCCGCCGCTGTGATTGAAATGCGCCGTGATCTTTTGTGGTCGCGCAGCAACGCACCGCGCACCGCCCAGATTTTCAAGGCGCTGACCCATCGCCCCGAACGGCTTATTCGCAACGAAAAGGCCTATTTGCGCCTGCGCGTGGCATTGCGGCGCTTGGACAATGAGGCGAACGCTCTAACCGTTGAGGCCCGCGACGCGCTCGCCGAGGCGTTTTGGGACATTGCCTTGCTGATCGAAGAAGGTGATCTGCAAAGCGCGCGCGAACGGCTAAAGCGCGCCCAAGACCAACTGAACGAGGCGATCCGCAACGGTGCTGACCCCGACGAGATTGACAAGCTAATGCAAGAACTGCGCGAAGCGATGGACGATTACATGCGCCAGCTTGCCGAAGAGGCCGAGCGCAACCCCAATGGCGAAGCCGCCAATGAGCAAGAAACGATGGAGATCACCGGCGACCAGCTGCAAGACATGCTGAAAGAGCTGCAAAAGCTGCTTGAGGAAGGCCGGATGGAAGAGGCCGCCGAGCTGATGGAAATGCTGCGGCAGTTGATGGAAAACATGCAAGTCACCCAAGGCGAAGGTGGTCAGGGCGGCCCTGGCCAACAAGCCATGAAGGACTTGGGCGAAACCCTGCGCGACCAGCAAGACCTGTCGGATGACAGCTTTTCCGAGCTGCAAAACCCCGGCGAACAGGATGGCCCGCGAGACGACCAAGAAGGCGAACAACCGGGCGACCAAAATGGGCAGCAGGGCCAAGACGGCCAGCAAGGTGAGCAAGGCCAAGATGGCCAACAAAATGGGCAGGGCGAAAACGGCCAAGCCCAACAAGGCACAGGCCGCGAAAGCCAAGGACAAGGCCAAAGCCTGCAAGACCGTCAGCGCGATTTACGCGACCGCTTGGGCCGCCTGAACGGCAATATGCTGCCTGGTGCCGGATCAGACCAAGGCGACGCCGGCCGCCAAGCCCTTGATGAGGCGGGACGCGCGATGAAAGACGCCGAACAAGCACTCCGCGATGGCGACTTGCCCGGCGCCTTGGACCGTCAGGCCGAGGCCATGGAATCCATGCGCGAAGGCATGCGCAATCTGGGCGAGGCCATGGCCCAAGAGCGCCGCGAAAACAACAATAATGGGCAAGGCGAGGCCGTGGGCCGCGCGGACCCCAATTCCGCCCGCGACCCCTTGGGGCGTGAACCCGGCGATGGCGCGCGCATCGGGTCCGACCGCAACTTGCTGCAAGGCGATGATGTCTACCGCCGCGCCCAAGATTTGCTGGATGAAATTCGCCGCCGCCAAGGCGACCAAGCCCGCCCCGAATCTGAACGTGACTATCTGAAACGGTTGTTGGGTCTGTATTAATGCGGCACGCAAGCGCGCGATCAGACGCAAAACGCAACATGACCAAGCACCGTATATGTCTTGGTGTGCAATCAACCTGATTTGAGAATAGGCAAAAACCGCTTTAGGCGCGCCTTAGCTTTCCGTGCCACCGGTTAGGTTTTGCAGGCCGGAAATCGCGTTGCGCATCGCGGCATCCAACCAAACCCGCGCCGCATCAACCAGCGACACATAGCTGTCCAACGCGCCTTTTGTGGCCGGCAGTTGTTCTGCGATTTTCGGCGCGGCCAAATAGGTCGCAATCAACACAACCGCGATCAACAGCATTAGCGAAAACCCACTACGAAAACCCGTGGCCTTGCCAGAGTCATCAGTCTCCACATGCGCCATGGCCAATTCATCGCCGCTGCGGTTTTCGGTGCTTGCCCGCAGGGTCGAGTTTATCTCTTCGATATCGGGCAGCAAATCACGGCGGGCGGTTGGCTTGTCTGAGGTATCGGGCTCCGGCTCTGGCCCGCGCAGGCGCGCCAAACGGTCCCGCACGGCTTTGGCGGCACTGGCGGCCCCTGTCGTTTCTTCCAACCCCAAATCGGGCTGGGATTCCAATGCTCGCGGGGTTTCCGCGCGGCGCACCGATGTCTCACGCTCTGCCTCTTCGCGCAAAACGGCCATCAGGCTTTCATCCAAACCCCGGCGCGGTGCCAGCGGTTGCGGCGCCGGTTCGGCGGTTTGGGCGGCTTCAGGCCGCCCTGTGGATGCTAAAGGTGGCGGGTTTGGCATCGGGGGCGGCGCTGGCGATGCAGGCGGTGCCGGTGTTCGCGCAAGCGGTGCAGGTTTGGCGTCGGCGGGGCGTTCGGTTTTGGGCACGAGGGCAGTAGCCTGCTTTGCCCCGTCCTCTTCATCCGCCTCATCCTCACCCCAAACCGTACCTTGGGCGCCAGCCGTGCCAGCAGCCTGATCGCGGGTTTCACCCCCTGCCTTGGGGCGCGGTGAAACCACAGCTTGTGACTTCAGGGGCTGTGCGACTTGCGAGGCCGGCGTGCCAAACAAAGCGTCCTCGGCGTCCATCTCGGCTTCTAAATCTGGGGGCAATTGAAACCAGGTATGGCCACAGTTAGAGCATTGAACATCGCGCCCTGCATCGACAATGGCACCGTCATCTACTTCATACTGTGCATCGCAATTCGGGCATACTAGCCGCATTTGCTTTTCTCCACGCCCTTAGCTACTCGTCCCATACCACTTTGTAGACGCGAAATTGTGGATATCCAAGCCTTTGTCCTCATTCTGTGTATAATAGAGCGTTGAAACTGCCCTCACTCTAGGCAAAACTGCAACAAACTTGCCGCATTACGCTGCATGAGACCCCGCACGGAACGGAGCATCCTGTGATCGCTTTTGAAAATGTCGCCTATTCTTATGGCGGGGGGGAATTACTGTCCGAGGTCAGCTTGCGTCTGGCGCCCGGATCGTTTCACTTTTTGACAGGCCCATCGGGCGCGGGCAAATCAACCCTGCTGAAACTGTGCTACGCTGAATTGTTGCCTACCGCCGGCCGCGTGACGCTGTTTGACCGCGAAGTGCGCAGCCTGAACCGCGATGAGGTGGCCATGATGCGCCGCCGTATTGGCGTCGTGCATCAAGATTGCCAATTCATTGACCATTTGCCCTTGGCCACCAACATCACCCTGCCCGCAATCGTTTCCGGGCGACAATCGGCGGTGGCAGATCTGGACGATTTGCTGAACTGGGTTGGCTTGGCCACGCTTGCCGACGCCTTGCCGCCACAGCTTTCGGGCGGTGAGCGTCAACGCGCTGCCCTTGCCCGCGCGGTGATGATGTCACCCGATGTCGTGCTGGCGGATGAGCCGACTGGCAATCTGGATTGGGAGATGTCGCTGCGCCTACTGACCCTGCTGGTCGAATTGAACAAGATGGGCAAAACGATTCTAATAGCCACCCATGATCTGAACCTGATACGCGCTGCCAAACAGCAAGTCCCAGCCCGCGTCCTGCGCATATCGAAACGTCGGGTACAACTAGCGGGGGCCGATTTGTGAAACTGCTGGCCTGGACTGAAATTTTTCGTGGCGATGCGCAGGCCGACAGCGTGGTCCCCCCTTCGGGCCATACCGCGTGGCTGACCAGCTTTACCGCTGCCGCAATGACCTTTTTGGCGGTGTTCGCGATGGCGTTGTCCCTCGCCTCCGGGCGGCTTGCCGACCGTTGGGGTGACGCCCTTGCGCGCAGCGCCACCATCCGCATTTCGGCGCCTGCTGGGCAAATGGATGCGCAAACCCGCAGTGTGCTGGATGTTTTGGCCACCACCCCCGGCATTGAACGCGCCCGCGCGATGACGGACGCGGAACAACGCGCCCTGCTAGAGCCGTGGTTTGGCCCCGACCTACCGCTCGATGCCTTGCCCATTCCGCGCCTGATTGAGGTCACTGAAGATGCGGAAGGCTATGACAGCGAAGGCCTGCGCCAACGCCTTGCCGCCGAGGCACCGGGTGCTGTGCTTGATGACCATACCCGTTGGCGCAAACCGCTGGCCTTGGCGGCGGGGCGGTTGCGCTTGCTGGGGTTCACCTCAATCATCTTGATCGGTGCGACCATGGCCGCGATGATCACCTTGGCCGCCAACGCAGCCCTTGCCGCCAACGCCCAAGTGATCCGCGTACTCCGTCTGGTCGGCGCGCGTGACGCCTATATCGCCCGCGCCTTTGTCCGTCGTTTTACCCTGCGCACCTTAACCGGGTCTGCGATTGGCGCAGTCTTGGGGATAATCGGCGTGGCCTTTCTCCCCTCTGCCGATGTGGCAGGCGGGTTTCTGACAGGCTTGGGTTTTCAAGGCGCAGGCTGGCTTTGGCCCTTTATTCTGCCCCCAATGGCCGCCATTGTCGCCTTTGGCGCCACCCGCTTTGCCGCCTTCCGCAAACTTAAGGAACTGACCTGATGCGCTATGCACTTCAATGGCTGGCTTCGCTTGTCTTCATCATCCAAATGTATGCAGCCTTGGCCGTAGTGGGAATTTTATACCTGCCCTATGCCCTACTCAGCACCGAAGGCGCTTTGGTCGCCTGTCACGCCTATTGCCGTTGGGTTATCTTTTCCTTGCGTATTCTGACCGGAATGCGCTGCGAGGTGCGCGGCACACCACCTGAACACGGCGTGTTGGTGGCGGCAAAACACCAAAGCTTTCTAGACGTGCTGATGATCTTTCATGCGGTCCCACGCGGGCGGTTCATCATGAAAAAGGCACTTGTTTACGCCCCCGTTCTGGGCTGGTTTGGCCTGCGCATCGGCTGTGTTCCTGTGGATCGCGGCAAACGCGGTGCCGCCATCACCCAGATGATGAAATCTGTAAAAGAAGGTCGGCAAAAAGAGGGCCAGTTGATCATTTACAGCCAAGGTACCCGCGTCGCCCCCGGCAAAAAAGCGCCTTACAAGGTAGGCACGGCAGCACTTTATCTGCAAATGGCGCAAGATTGCGTTCCTGTTGCCACCAATGTCGGTGTGCTTTGGCCCAAGCACGGCATTCTGCGCAAACGCGGGCTGGCCGTGGTTGAGTTTTTGCCAACAATCCCGCCGGGCCTAACCAGCGCCGCCTTCATGGAACGGTTGGAGCGCGAGGTCGAAACAGCCTCTGATGCGCTGATGCACGAGGCCGGGTTTCGCGCCTCATAAGCCTGCAAGATCCGTGGCGCTGGTCACATCTTAGAAAGGAATCATCGTTAAAGTCCTCTGCTAGGGCAGAACGCCCAAACGTGGCACAGGACTGTAATGTATATTCTTTTGCGTCGAACGCTATTGGCACTGCTATGGTGCCTGTGGGCAGGCCAAGCCACCGCCCAACCCGCTGTTTTGTGTGATGAGGCAGCTAAATTTGCCGCCCGCAAAACCGGGGTTCCCTTGTCAGTTTTGCAGGCCGTGACCCTTGCAGAAACCGGGCATACCCGACCCGATGCATCAGGGTTTTTCGCATGGCCTTGGGCGGTTATGGCCGATATGAAAGGGCAATGGTTCCCCGATCAAGCCTCGGCAATCAGCTTTGCCAAAGGGCTGATTGAACAAGGCAAAAGCAATATTGATATCGGCTGTTTTCAACTCAACATCCGTTGGCACGCAAATGCTTTTCCTAACCTTGAGGCGATGTTTTTCCCCCAAAACAATGCGCTCTACGCCGCCACATTCTTGCAAGACCTCTATCAAGAAACCGGCGATTGGCGCGCCGCAGTCGGCCGTTACCACTCTCGCGACGCCACACGGGCCGAGGCTTATGTCCGCAGGCTAGAGGGCATTTTTGACGAAAATCTCGCCTATGCCGCCCCCGATTCCAACGCCCCAGATGCAGGGTATGCCACAGTACAAAACCCAGAACCAACACGCATCGCAACCGTCTATGAAAAATTCGGGCTGGTGTCTGCACGCGGCCCCTTGTTGCAAACGCCCACCCAAATCCGGCCTTTGATCGGGGGCGCGCCATGAACGGTTTTTCTTTGCGCACTGTCTTTCAGCCTACAATCTTGCTGGCCCTCGCCCTCATGGCCGTGATCGTCATGATGGTCCTGCCCGTCCCGGCGTGGCTGTTGGATATCGGGCTGGCCGTGTCCTTCGCGCTGGCCATTTTGATGTTCACCGTCACTCTTTTCATCCAGCGCCCGCTTGAATTTTCAGCCTTCCCCACCATCCTTCTCGCCTCTTTGATGCTGCGCCTATCGCTCAACGTCTCCTCAACCAAGCTGACCATCGGCCAAGGCCACACCGGCACCGATGCCGCAGGCAAAGTAATCGAAGGCTTCGCCAATTTCGTCATGGGCGGGTCGGTTTTGCTGGGCGTCGTGGTGTTTTGCGTTTTGTTGATCGTGAATTTCATGGTCATCACCAAAGGCGCAGGCCGCATGGCCGAGGTCGGCGCGCGCTTTGCGCTTGATGGGATGCCGGGCAAACAGCTCGCGATTGACAGCGATATGTCCGCCGGCGCGATTGATCATACCGAGGCCAAGCGCAGGCGCGAAACCGAACTGGCCGAGACCAACTTTTTCGGCTCACTAGATGGCGCGTCAAAATTCGTCAAAGGCGATGCTGTTGCAGGGTTGCTGATCACGCTTCTAAACATCGTAATGGGGCTAATCATTGGCACGGTTGTCCACGGCATGCCATTGGGAAAAGCTTTTGAAACCTATGCAATTTTAACCATAGGCGATGGGTTGGTCGGCCAAATTCCGGCCGTCATCATCTCTATCGGCGCAGCCCTGCTTTTGGCGCGTGGCGGGCAAACCGGGGCTGCCGATGTGTCTTTCTTTGCCCAGCTTGGCCGCTATCCGGGCGCGCTCGCAACGGTCGCTTTTCTAATGGCACTCTTTGCCTTGGTACCGGGGATGCCGTTTTTTCCTTTCATGATTGGCGCCATGGTTTTGGGCGGCGCTGCCTATTGGGTGGCAGGACAAGCCATAAAGCCAACGCCCGAAGAAGCCGAAGCTCTCCCCATGGCCGAGCGGAAACTAGGCGATATCCTTGATTTTGACGATATTCACATTGAATTTGCACCCGATCTTGTGTCGATGGTGCTGGACCCTGCAACCGGGCTGGATACCCGCATCGGCAATATGCGCAACCATATCGCCAGTGCCTTTGGCCTAATTCTGCCCGAAATCCGCCTGACGGATGAGGCGTCCTTGCCCGCTGGCACCTACCGCATCCGCTTGCAAGGGGTCGAACAAGTACGCGATCGCCTGCTACCTGACCGGGTCTTGGCGCTTTTATCCGATGGTCTTCCCCCGCCCGATGGCATGGATGTCCGCGAACCCGTTTACGGCGCGCCCGCCCGCTGGATCCCCCCCGACGCCCAAGAAGACGCGTCCATTCAAGGCTTTACCGTCGTTTCCCCGACCGAAGTTTTGGCGACCCATTTGCTTGAGGTCTTAAAAAATAACCTCTCCCGGCTTTTGTCGATGCGCGGTTTGCGCAGACTGTTGGACGAATTTGTGAACCTGTCGGAACCCACCCGTGCCGAGGCCAACCGCCGCCTTTTGGCTGAGTTGGTACCCGAAAAAGTTCCGGTAGATCTTCTGTTGGCCGTGCTGCGTTTGCTGTTGGAAGAGCGGGTGTCCATCCGCAACCTGCCCCTGATTTTGGAAAGCATTGCCGAAGCGCGCGGCGCAGGAACCCCAGAGGCGATTTGTGAACATGTCCGGCAACGGCTTGGGTTCCAACTGGTCGCAGGTTTGCGCCGCGAGGATGGCACCATCCCTCTGATCCAGCTTGCGCCTGAATGGGAAAAGGCTTTCTCAACCTATCAAATTGACGGCGAAAAAGGCCAACGCGATGTCGCCCTGCCGCCCGAGCAGTTCAGCAAGCTGGCCAATAATATGGCCGAAAAGCTGAACAAAGCTGCGGAAAACGGCCTCCAACCCGCGATGGTCACGTCATCCTTGCGCCGCCGCTTCATTCGCACGGTGCTCAGCGCGCGCGGCCTATCAACACCCGTCCTGTCCTATGAAGAAATCGGCGTTGAAGCCCGCCCAGCGATGATCGGTCAAGTCCCTGCATGACCGAAATTCTGCAAGCCCTGACTGCCGCCACCGACCTTACCCAAGGCTGGCTTTGGGCTGCGTTCTTGGTGTTTTTGCGCGTTGGCGCGGCCATGGCCTTGCTGCCCGCTTTTGGCGAGCATTCCGTCCCACAGCGCATTCGGCTCGCCCTTGGCCTTTGCTACACGATTGTCATTTTGCCCGCCGTTCTGGACCGTATGACCCCACTCGACGGCGCCCTGGCCTTGCCACTTGCGACCGAAGTGATGGCCGGCCTCACCATCGGTATCGGTCTGCGGCTTTTCGTTCACGCCTTGCAAATTGCAGGCACATTGGCCGCGCAATCCACCTCGCTGTCGCAGCTCTTTGGCGGCCAAGGCGCCGAACAACAGCCAACCATGTCCCATATTTTTGTCATGGCCGGGCTAGCACTCGCGGTCATGTCTGGCCTGCACGTGCGTATCGCCGAGGTTTTCATCTCATCCTACGATGTTTTGCCACCGGGCCGTTTCCCCAACGGCGCGGACCTCGCAACCTGGGGGTTGTCCCAAGTCAGCCGCGCCTTCGCCCTAGCGTTTTCCATGGCGGCCCCGTTTCTTGCGGCCTCGGTGATCTACAATATTGCGTTGGGCGTCATAAATCGCGCGATGCCACAGTTGATGGTGGTCTTTGTTGGCGCGCCGGCGCTCACGCTCGGTGGGCTGGTTTTGCTGGCGATGACCTCGCCGCTCTTGCTGAAGCTCTGGGTTGATACGCTGAACAGCTATCTTGAAAATCCCTTTGCAGGCCTCCCATGAGCGACGATCAAGACGCCTCGGAAAAGGAACACGAGGCCTCTCAGAAAAAGCTTGATGACGCCCGCGAGAAAGGTGAAATCCCGCGATCAAACGATCTGATAACCGCAGGTTCCTATGCCGGGCTGCTGTTGGCAGGCGTAACAGTTGGCGGTGCCGGGCTGATCAAGGCGGGAGAAGCCGCGAGCGTGCTTTTAGGCCAAGCAGATCGCCTTTCGGTTCAGCTCTTGTCAGGGGCTGGAAACAGTCTTTTGGCGATACTCGCAAGTTTTGCAGCCGCGCTATCCGCCTTCTTTCTTATGCCGCTGATTGCAGCGGTCCTGATAATGGTTCTTCAACGCGCCATGCTTTTCACCCCGTCAAAGCTGGAACCTAAACTCAACCGCATCTCGCCCATCTCAGGGTTCAAGAACAAATTTGGCCGCAAAGGCTTGTTCGAATTTGCGAAAAGCTTCGTGAAACTCATGGTAATCTCAGCCCTTCTTTTTGGCTTTTTAGCTTTTCAGGTCACCGATTTCGTCAACATGATTTATCTGACACCCGCACTTTCAACCGCACTCCTGCTTCAAAAGGTCGTCAAATTCCTCGCGTTAGTGACAGTCTTGGCGCTTGCAATCGGGGGTATTGACTACTTTTGGCAACGTGCTGAACATTTGCGTTCCAACAGAATGTCACGCAAAGAGATGACGGATGAGCATAGAAACTCTGAAGGGGACCCCTATTTGAAAGCAAGACGACGGCAAAAAGCGCAAGATATTGCCACCAGCCACATGTTGTCCGATGTCAAAACCGCCGATGTGGTTATCGTGAACCCGACCCATTTTGCCGTTGCCCTGAAATGGAACAGGCTGTCTGGGCAAGCCCCGATTTGCGTGGCCAAAGGTGTCGATGACATTGCCGCACGCATCCGTGAAAAGGCGGCTGAGGCCGGGGTGCCGCTCCATTCCGACCCACCCACCGCGCGCATGCTTTTTGCGCATTTGGAAATAGGACAAGAAATTCACCCCGATCACTACCGCGCCGTCGCTGCCGCAATTCGCTTTTCCGAAGCAATGCGCAAAAAAGCAGCACTTTCAAAACGGAACTGGAATGAACAATAAAGCTAACCTTCATCGTCTGACAGCGCTTTCGGGTCTGATCCTCGACACGCAGTTGGCCAAGTTGCAAGCGTCTGCCGCAGAGCGAAACAAAAGCTTACAACAGCTGGAGGGTTTGGTGGCAGTACCGTCTGATGACCCCAATGACTTGACCCACACCGTGACCCTTATGCGTTACGAGCGTTGGGCAGATGCAATGCGGCGAGAGATCAACCTCATCCTTGCCCGTCAAACCGCTGCTTGGATGGAAGCCCGTCAAAACGCAAAAACGGCCTTCGGGCGCGCTGAGGTTTTGAAGAAAATTCAAGCGACTCGAAGCAAACGCTAGGGTTTGCATCAGGCCGGTTGAAATATTTTTCTTGATGACTCGGTAGACCATTCAGGTTTTTCCAAGCCTCGCTGTTACGCCTAAACAGTCAAAACGCGCAAAGCGACCACGAACGTTTCCTACGGTCCATCAAGCACTCAGCAAGAGCCTAGCCATCTTGCCGCGCCAGATCAGAAATCAGCACATCCTTAACGACATCGCCCAAAATCTTCTGTGCGCTTTCCATTAGCGCCCGGCGCAACAAAGTAAGGTTTGCGCCATCGGTAAACACGCCATTGAATCCACCGGCATTTGCATGGTCAAACATGATTTGAAGCATCGCATCGCGCAGCTTTGGTTCTTGTGAAAAAACCTTTTCAGTGCTGCCCAAAGCCACCTCAACACTCAACGACATAATAACCAGTGACACCACGCGCCCACCCTCAACAACCGGAACGACAAACTGATTGTTCAGTTTAACAAAATCCGACAGTGGGGCAGCCTCTTCCATAGCGGCAGGTTCAGCTTGGACGTGGTCTTGCGCAGGCCGCAAAAACATACCCGCGCCGACGCCAGCCCCAAGGCCGATCAAGGCCAAAATCAAAGGGAGAATTTTTCTGATCATGGTAATTAAAACGGCAAAACGATATCGGTGATTTGCTGGCCATATCGCGGCTGCTGAACATCGGTTATCTGGCCGCGACCGCCATAGGCAATCCGCGCGCCGGCAATCCGATCGTAAGTGATTTCATTCTGCCGCGAAATATCCGTGGGTCGCACATAGCCCGTCACAACAAGCTCTCGAAGTTCAAAATTCACCCTCACCTCCTGTTGTCCTTCAATGCGCAAAACGCCGTTTGGCAACTCTTCCACAACGGTGGCAGCCACTCTCAGCGTCAGCTTTTCATTCCGCTTGACCGAGCCTTGACCATCAAAGCTTGAATCCGACGAGGTCGAGACTGCACTGTCCATCGAAGCACCCGCTGGCAAGTTTTCATTGATCCGCTGCGGTATCCCCAATAAATCCGGCACAGCCATGCTTTGCGATCCTGTCCTGCTCCGCCCCGACGCGTTTGAAATTTCGGCCTTGTCATCAATCTGAATGACAACAGTTAAAATATCACCCCGCCTGCCCGCACGCCGGTCGCCAAATAAAGATCCACTTTTCGCGGTCCACAGCGAAGACGCCTCGGTCGGGCCAGACGGGTCTGTAAATTTTGGCATCGGCGTCGAATACATCGCGTGATGTTGATAGCTGCCCTCAAGCGGCGAAAATGATGGGGCTTTGCCCACCTCGCCCAGTTTGGAGCAGGCCGAAACCGTCAGTAACACAAAAAGGAAAAATCGCATCTTCTAAGTCCTTAAGGATTTGAGCCAACGCGCAACGTGCCGTCATTGGCCACTTGCGCCGAAAGAACGCTTCGCGACGACAGGTTCATCACTTGGATCACATCTCCCACGCCACCGCGCGCCAGCGCTCGGCCTTCTATGGTGATCCCCAGACCGCCCACATTGTAAACCAACGTAACCAATTGATTACGTTCAACCAAAGCGGGCAGCCCAATATCGCCCGCCCGAACAGCACGACCGGGATAGAGCGTGACACGCGCCTCCAACCCCAAAGCATCGGCCGGATTGGTTAAGGCGCCGGGAATTTCCGCGGCAACAAGCGTCACATCCGCTGCCGACAAAAGCGTTTGGGCGCGCACAATGCGCGTGGCGATCAGGCTTTCGGCCACAGCGGGCGTACCAAAAAACAACCAAAGGGCAAATATACGAAGCATCAGCGCAGCTGCGTGGTGGCCGACAGCATTTGGTCTGCGGCCGTGATAACTTTGGCATTCAGTTCATATCCGCGCTGCGCTTTGATCAGCTCGGTCACCTCGCGCACGGCATCGACTGAGCTTTCTTCCAGATAGCCTTGGCGCAAAGTGCCCAAGCCGTCTTGCCCCGCCGTCCCTTGCAAAGGCGGCCCCGAGGCGGGCGTTTCCACGAATAGGTTGGACCCAATCGCCTCAAGCCCTTTGTCATTGGTAAAACCGGTCAAGGAAAGCTGCCCCAAAAGCTGCGGCTGTACTTGACTATTGAAATAGGCATAAACCTCGCCCTCAGCATTGATCGACAGACTGCTCGCATCCGACGGAATCGTAATCCTTGGGTTCAGCTGATACCCTTCGGCATTCACAATCAGCCCATCCCCCGTGCGCTTTAACCCCCCATCGCGGGTATAGGCCGTCGCACCCGAAGGCAGCGTCACCTCAAGATACCCTTTCCCTTCAATGGCGACATCCAAGTCTCCGCCGGTGGCCGACAACGCCCCCTGCGCCAAAACCACAGACACCGAAGACGCCCTGACACCAAGACCAAGCTGCACCCCGGTCGGCAGCATAGACCCATCTTGGGCAGACACCGTTCCGGGCCGCGCAAGCTGCTGATAATGCAAATCCGCAAACTCAGCACGGCGGGTATTGTACCCGGTCGTCGACATGTTCGCGAGGTTGTTGGACACCACATCCACCCGCATTTGCTGGGCGGCCATCCCGCTTGCTGCAATCTGTAACGCTTTCATTTTACTCTCCTATCGGCCAAGGGTTTGGATCACGCCACGCATGCGCTCATCCTCTTTTTCCAAAAAACCCTGCCCCATCTCATAAGCGCGCTGCACTTCAATCATCCGCGCGATTTCCGAGATTGGGTTAACATTGCTCTCTTCAACAAACCCTTGTAGCAGGGTTGTGGTTTCGGCAGGCACCACCGTTTCGCTGGTAAACAAAGTGCCACCCGCATGGGTCATTTTCAGCGGATCCCCCGGCTGCCAAAGCCCAATTTGCGCAATCGGTTGCCCATTGCCCGACAAAGTGCCATCGGTGGAAAGTGCCACGGCGGCAATATCTGGCGGCACAAAAATCGGCGCGCCGCCGGCATCCAACAACCGATGCCCATCGGGGTTTACCAATTCGCCTTCAGCATTTGGCATAAAGCTGCCCGCGCGAGTCAAGGATTGGCCTTGCGGTGTCTCAACCAAAAAGAAGCCTTCCCCTTGAATGGCAAAGTCAAAGGTGCCGCCGGTTTGCGCCACGCCCGCCTGCCGCAAATCCATGTGCCGCGCATTGCCCAGCGCCATGGACAAAGACGGCCCGTCCTCCATCCGCTTGACGTATTCCGAAAATATCACGCCCTCGCGCCGAAACCCGGTGGTCGAGATGTTCGCAATATTATGGGCCACCACCTGCATCTCGCGCATCAAACCAGATTGGCGCGTCAGCGTTGTGTAAATCCCGGCTTCCATTATGAACCTCCTGCGATCAAAGGGATGATGCGGTCGGTGAAAAAGCTGATGAGGGTGGATGTCATAAAGCTCATCGATACCCAAAAAACCACCAGCATCGCGCCGACTTTGGGAACAAATGTCAGGGTCATTTCTTGCACCGAGGTCAGGGCCTGAAACAGACCAACGGCGACCCCGGCAATCAAGGCCACGCCCAAAAGCGGGGTTGAAATCAGCACGGCAACCCAAAGCCCCTGACGCAAGGTGTCAAAAATGATCCCTTCGGTCATACTGGCATCCTCAAGATTTCCTGATAAGCCTCAACCACCTTGTCGCGCACCGTAACCACCGTCTCAATCGCGGTTTCTGTGGCGGCCAAAGCTTGCACCAAGGCATGCGGGTCTGCATCGCCCACCATCGCCGCCTTGGCCGTAGCCTCGCCGATCATCAAGGTCGTTGCAAAATTTTCAGCAAGTTTTGCAAATCCTGTTGCAGCTCCGTCAGACTGTGGCTCGGGGGCCGCGGCCTGACGGGCCTGCGCATAGGTTTGTGCTGCAATCGAAGTTTTAATATCCATTCTGGATGTCCTTTATCTACGGAGAATTTCAAACAAGCTCTGCGTCATTTGACGCGCCTGATCGAACAGTCTGAGGTTCGCCTCATAGCTGCGCTGCGCTTCACGCGCGTCAGCAATCTCAATCACCAAATCGACATTTGAGCCGTCATAGTGACCGGATGGGTCTGCCAGCGGGTGGCCGGGATCATAGATTTTCACCAGCTCGCTACGGTCCAGTCGCACAGGCCCCGGCACCACACCGTCGCCGTTCACGGCATCGCGGAAACTGATGGTTTTGCGGTGATAGCCGGGCGTATCGGCATTGGCGATATTCTCGGACACATGCCGCAACCGCTGGGCCTGCGCCTCCATTCCCGACGCGGCAATTGACAAGCTTTTGATAAGGTCGGTCATGGTTTACCGCCCCCGCCCAAGTGCAAGCTTCATGATATCGGACGTGGCGCGGTAGATCGAAAGCGCCATGTCATGCTGCTGACGCACTTCTGCGGCTTTGACCATTTCGCCTTCCAGCGACACCGAGTTGCCGTTGGGCGCATCCGCCCCGCGCAAAACCACGGCCTCCAGCGCCGCTGTACCGCCTGCCCCCAAATGCCCCGCCCGCGTCACCCGCAGGTCTTGGCCATATTGATCGGCATAGGTTTTTGCAAAATCCGGCGAATCGCGGGCCTTGTATCCCGGATTATCGGCATGCGCGACGTTTTGGGCAATCACCCCCATACGCGTCCCGGCATGGGCCGCCAAAGCCTGCGCCATTCTGGTAATTTCTAGCTTTTCTAACATCGGGGCTTCTCCCTCGATTACAGTTCACTAAGGCTTAAGGGTGATTCCTTTAGAAAGGGTAAGCGTGAACAGAAGAGGAACCAAATGAGCGATATTTTTGAAAACTTGCGGACTCGGATCAACCAAGTCGTCGTCACAAAACGGATCGGCCGCATTGTTGAGTTGACCGGGGGGACCTTACAAGTTACTGGTCTTTCTCAAGGCACTAGCCTTGGTGACCGGGTTTTTATCCACACAGCAGAGAGTACAATTGGCGGTGAAATTTTGCGCCTGTCCAAAGCCGGGATCACTGTTTTGCCCGATGGGTCCGGGCATGGTTTGGCGATCCATGACGCCGTCGAAATCGCAGGCCGCGCCGAAATTTCGCCCGATAACAGCTGGATTGGGCGAATCATTGACCCTTTTGGCAAGCCGATTGATGGGCGCCCCCTCATGCCGGGACCTACCCCGCGCGCGCTGCGTGCAGCACCCCCTGCCCCTGCGACCCGTCGCACGCTTGGGCCGCGGCTGGAAACAGGAACCGCCACCTTCAACACATTGCTGCCCCTCGTTCAGGGTCAGCGCATTGGTCTTTTCGCCGGGTCCGGCGTCGGCAAATCGTCGCTTTTGGGCAAATTTGCGCGCGGCGTAACAGCAGATGTCGTCGTGATCGCATTGGTGGGCGAACGCGGCCGCGAATTGCGTGAATTTACCGAGCGTGTTTTAGGCCCCCAAGGCATGGCGCGCGCGGTCGTCGTTACGGCCACGTCAGACCAATCCCCGCTGGTCCGTCGCCGCTGCATGTGGACTGCGATGGCCGTGGCCGAACACTTTCGCGATCAAGGCCTGCATGTCTTGCTTTTGGCGGACAGCATAACCCGTTTTGCTGAGGCGCATCGCGAAGTGGCCCTGGCTGCCGGCGAACAAGGCAACCTGCGCGGCTTTCCCCCGTCAACCTCGCATACCATCATGTCTTTGGCCGAACGGGCCGGGCCGGGCGCCGATGGGTCCGGCGATATTACGGCAGTCTTTACCGTCTTGGTTGCCGGCTCTGATATGGATGAACCCGTGGCCGATATTCTGCGCGGCGTGCTGGATGGCCATGTCGTGATGGACCGCGCTATTGCCGAACGCGGGCGGTTTCCGGCGATTGATCTGCTCCGTTCCGTGTCGCGCAGCCTGCCCGATGCCGCAAATGAGGCTGAAAATGCCCTGATCGCTGAGGCACGGCGCTTGCTAGGTGCCTATGAGCGTGCCGAAATGATGATCCAAGCCGGCCTCTATGCAAGCGGCTCCGATCCATCCGTTGACGCCGCCATAAAGGTTTGGCCCGCCCTAGATGCCTTTTTGGCCGAAGATTCTGCCGCAGGGGTCGCCGACAGTTTCAAAAGATTAGAAACCTGCCTTGCTTTGGCTCAGAAATAAGCCTCAAAACGGCCATCTCACCTGGCGCGTTGCAATAACGTCAGCGCAATCGCCCCGGCAGAGGTGGCCGAAAAGCTTGCCAAAGCCTCACTTCGCACCAAAAACTTGCGCACCAGGTCATCAACCTTTTTGGGATCACTAAATTGCGAAATCTCACTGCTGCCAAAGGCACGCGACGCCTTGTCTTTAAAAGTGCTAAGCTGCTGGTCCAAATCAATCGCAGACAGGCGACTTGGCAACCCCAAAGCGCCTTCAAAAACCTTGCGCAACGGCACGCTACCCATGATCGAAAACCATTTCGTATCGTTGCTAATGTCGCGCGCCGACAATAGCTTCAACTCCCGCTCAGCGTTCAAAGCAAGCCGCATATTGTCATCTTTTTCACCGACAGCCGCCTCAAACTGCCGCGTTCGATACGCTGCAAGCGTTTTGTCAGCAAAATCAGAAAGTTGGGTGCTTGGGATCGCATAATCGCCGAACCCAAAGCCGGATGACAGCGCTCTATACTGTTTATCGGCCAATCGATTTGCCAAGGCACCGCTGTCCAACGTCCCTCCATCCAGCACTTTCTTGATAAAGAATCGGTTGTCGATATCCCCTTCCAACCCATAAGCACCAAGCGCCACGGTTAAAAGCCTGCGGTCAGACACCAATGCCTCAGCTGTTTTGATTGACCCAATTTTGGCGCGGAAATACTCCTCATTCCGCGCCACGCTCGGTGATGCTTGAAAAGCCTCTGTCTGGGCGGGCATGGTTCGCTTTAAAAACGCCCACCCAGAATAGCCCGAAAAAGGCAAAATCGGCGAAAAGCTCATGACGGGCAGGCGGCAAACAACCGCTCTTCACGCGGCAACAGGCTGCGCAACGCTTTCAATACCTGATAGTGATTGCCCTCCAACACGCTCGCGCTCGCCTGGTTCAGCTGCAATCGGCTATCATGATCAGTCATGACCTGACTTAGCTGCTCAATTCCGCGCAACAGTTGCAGCCGCGCGTTTTCAGGCTCTGCATCCCCCGACAATACCAATTGGGCGATATAACACACGCGGCGCACCGGCGTTGTCACTTCTTCGGGGTGGATCGCATCCCGCAACCGCAAGATATGGGCGTTGGGCGTCATGATCGCCAGCTTTGACCGCCGATCCCCATTTTCAATGACTGCACCGTTAATCAGCACACGCTCATGCGGACCCAGCTTCAGAACAAGGCCGCTCATACCGCACCGCCTTGGCCGCGCAACCCGCGCATCACCGCGGTATTGATATCAACCAAAACCTCGGCACTGACGGTACCGTCCAAAACCTTGCGGCTGTGTTCCGTGGTAAATTCATACAAATAGAACAACTGTGCGCGCAAAGGTGACGGCAGTTCGTTCCCGACATCGGCAACATCAACAGCCAGCGTCCGCCACATTTTGGCATTGTCATGCAATGCAGCCACCAAGGCTGCATGGTTTTGCGCCCGCTGCGCCCAGGCAGTCGACAAAGCACGGGTCATGCGCGCAAATAATTCGTATTCGGTCGCACGCGGATTTCGCGCGGGTGCATCGGCGCGGGCATAAGCATCACGCGCAAGGGTCGTCATCATATTCACAGCAGGTCCTTCCGGTATTGAGGAAAATCAGCGAAGCGGCCGGGGCGCATGGTCAAATGCGCCCCGGCCGGGCCGGGTCTTACCGGAACAGCGACAAGATCGACTGTGGCGACTGGTTCGCAATCGACAAAGCCTGAACCCCAAGCTGCTGCTGCACCTGCAACGCCTGCAACCGCGCGGACGTTTCTTCCATATCCGCATCAACCATTGAGCCGATGCCAGATTTCAACGCATCAGACAAATTGCTGATAAACTCGGATTGGATGTCAATTCGCTTTTGCGCCGAACCAAAAGTTGCTGCCGCATCAATCGACGCGCCAATCATGGTTTCGATGTTGGACAAAGCGGCCTTTGCACCGTCCGTCGTCGTCACATTGATCGCATCAAGGCCAAACAAGCCGCCCGATGCTTCACCACCCTTGGTCACGGTCAATCCCATTGCGCGACCGCCAGTGGCATCATCAATGGCAAGCGACCACTGCCCGGTTGTTGCATTCTTCTGAACCGCCGTTTTAATCCCGACACTCGCCTCGGAATCAATCGCCGTTTTCAAGCCGCGGGCGATATCCTCCATCGTTTCGCCTTTACCGGCGGTATAGCTATAGGTTTTTCCAGCAACACCAACAGTAAAGCTGTCGCCATTCAGCGGCGCCGCCGTGGTCGAAAAGTCAATGGTTTCGGCGCGCTGCTCAACCACCGAGTTCGTCGCACTGCGGGCAAAACCGTTGACGTTGCCATAGGCCAACTGTGTCCCTTGGGCCGTCACCTCCATGCCCTTGAAAGCATTGGTGTTGGAGACGGTCAAAACTCCGCCGAGCGATGTTGCGCTTACCCCCTCAAGGCCCAAAGCATTCACGGCACCTGCAAAGAAATCCGTCATTTGCAAGTTTGTCTGGATGCCATCGGTCGTATAGTTAATCGCCGTACCGTTGACGTTCAGCGAAAAGTTGTTATCCGTTGCGGTCGCTGCCGAAACCGTAATGGCCGCATTTTTACCCACCGCAGCCGTGGTCGTTCCAGTGATTGCTGGTGTTGGCGTGGCCGCAGGGGCCGCAATACCGCCGTATGAAATTGTTGCCGCAGCAGTGACGCCGGTTTTACCTGCTCCAGACGACAAATCCTGCCTGTTTACGGTAATTTGCGATGCTGAAACCACCCCCCCCGACGATCGGTCCAACGACGAAAGGATGCTGACATCTTCGGTCCCCTTCACCATGTTCAAACCGTTGAACTGTGCCGCTCCGGTAACCGATTTAATCTGATCGCGCAGCGCAGAAATATCCGTCTGGATCTTCTCACGGTCAACGTTACCCTCTTGCGCCGCGACGATCTTGCCTTTGATATCGGTCAGCAGTTTCGTAACCGTTTCCGAGGCTTGGCGCGCCACCGAAATAGTCGAAGAGCCTAAAGCAAGCCCATCAGAAATGCCCGAAAATCCCTTTACATCGCTTTCCATAACTTTGGAAATTGCCCAAACGGCGGCGTTATCCTTGGCGGTAGAAATGGATTTGCCAGTCGAAATCTCATTTTGGATCTGGCCCATGTTCTTGTTGATGCCTTTCAGCGTCTGCAAGGCCACCATTGCGCTGTTGTTCGTCAAAATCGAAGACATAGTAAGTCCCTTCTAAGGGCCGGCGCTTTGCGCACGGCTGAAAAAAACCATCCACAGATGGCGAGAGGGGCATTTTGCCATTGCCTTTGGCATTGCGGCCAAGGCGCCAACCCATCTGGGCTGCAAGCTCATTGATCGACGCAAACCGCTAATAGAGTCCTAAGGCCATGATTATTGAACGAAACCAATGCAGTGCATTTTACCAAAACCTATCGAAAACTTATCTACAATCTGGTTTTCAACGCACCGCCCGGCCCTCCAATTCTATGCGTTTTCCCTTCAACATCATAGGTCTGCACGCCCGCGCGCGCGCCCATAATCTCGGTCAACCGGCGCCGCGCCGCCCTGACACCACGGCCCGCCGCCTCTAATGCAATAATATTGCGCAGCGCAATTGCGCGCAGCGATTCCAACCTGCTTGCATCCGTTTGCGGGCCAATTTCGCCCAGTGCAGCAGTGGTTCGCGCCGCCAAATCCCCCATCACAGCCAAATTACCATGCCGCACCGCGACCGCCGTTTCACCGACCACCGCTTCCAGCCGCTCCAAAGCGCTCTCATTCTTTTCCATCTTTGCCTCCTGCAAAATTTACCGCCGAATCATCTGCTGACATGGCGCGAAACAGCACCTCTGTCAGCCCAATCCCGCCCGCTTTCACCATCGCCTGCGCTTGTTCATGGCGCAAAAATGACGCGAACTGCTCTTCCCCAATCCCGCCACCAAAGCTTTCGCGCGCAGCGCCAAGCCCCGCAAACCCCAGCATTTCAGCCAAAAAAGCCGTTTCCAGTTCGGCCGCCTTTTCGCGCAACGGGTTAATCGGCGGCGGCGGCGGGGCGCGTGTCACAAGCGGTGGGAAAGTCGGGGTCATCTCAGCTCCTGAGTTATGTTGCATTTTCTGAATTGTGACGGATCTCGGTAAACAACCAGTAACCAGTTGCGCAGATAGTGACCCTAAATTGGGATAAGAGGCGGCAGAAGCCGGGATCAGAATGACTCAGATTGACCATCAGCGCGCAACCTCCGCCAACGCTTTCCCCTTGGGGTCGGGCAAAACGCCGGGTACGCCCGCCGGTGATGGCACTTTTCTTGCTTTCATGGGCCAAACGCCCCTCCCCGCGCCCCACCCGCCCTTAGCCACGACTGCGCCCACCCCAGCAAATGCCGCGCGACTGGCCCCAGACCTGCTTAAACCAGACCTGCTCAAACCAGATCCCACCAACAGCCCCGTGCCTGTTGACACGCAGCACTCGCCACTGCCCTTTTCGGATGAACCCCTGCCACCCGCCCCGCAGTCAGACCCCGATCAGCCTGACCTCGCTGATAATCTGACGGCCACTCCCTCCCAAAACATGCTTACACCCGCCCCCAGCACACTCGCCCCCCCTCAATCGCAGGCCAAACCCGCTGACAGTCCAACAGTCCGCCCGCGCCCCGACGCCGCCGCCAGTCCTGCGGGCCCCAGCGCGTTGCCAGACCCAATCGCGCCACGTACAGTGCTGCAAACGCAGCCTACAAAACACGTCGGTCCCGCAGCCGCAGCCATAGCCATAGCCACAGCCACAGCTACCGCCAACGCGGTACATCCCGATGTCCAGAGCCTTCCCAATACCGACCAATCGGCGAACCCCCTCCGCCAAACCTCTCCTTTAGACAAAGCCAAACCATCGCTTGCAAACCAACCCCCCGCCGCTGTCGCCATTCCAGTCACAGTCGCTGGCCCGATGGTGCCAAACCGCCTCCCCACCACAAGCCCAGACACGCCCGCCCTCTCGCAGACAGCCCCAGCTGCACCGCCTATAGCCGTCCAAAATGTCGCACCGGCTGCGGTGCCGCTTCCAAACCTCGCCAGCGTGGCTCAATCAACAGACAGTCCCGAACATCCAACCCAACCAATGCCTACGCACCCACTGGCGCCGCCAAAACCCATCACAAATCCGCGCGCGTTGGCCTTTGCCGGGGCATTATCAGCCTATAAGGCAACCGAATCGCCGCCTTCCCCCGCCATCGTTCAAACGCCCGTTGCACCCATCCCTCAGGCCGCATTGCTGCCCCCCTCCAGCGCTGCCCGCCAAACGCCCCCCCAAGCGGGCCTAATCACACCCTTCCCCTCGGCTCGTGGCGGTGTGGCGATCGCCCCGCAATTGTTACCTGCGCGTGCGGCGCTCGCTGCAATTTCGGTTCCAACGCCCCCCCAAACCGGCCCAGACAGCGATGCCCAGCAAATCACCTCCCTCTCCCAGCCAACCGTAAAAGAGCCCCAGCCGCCACCCAACACCCCAACACCAGCGGCCCCACCCATCCCAACAACCACCCTTCAAACCCCCGTGCCGATGCCCGCCTTGGTCCAGCACATCCGCCAGCACGCCGCACCGGGCAAGCCCACTGCGTCAGAGCTCTCGCTTGCCCCGGAAGAGCTGGGAAAACTACGGATTTTGATGACCCCAGATGGCGACAAACTGCGCATCGTCATTCAGGCCGAACGCCCCGAAACCTTGGAACTTCTGCGCCGCAACAGCGACAGCTTTACCGCAGACCTGCGCCAATCCGGCTTTGCAGGCGCGTCCTTCAGCTTTGGCGGTTGGGGCGATCAGCCCCCGGCACAGCAAGCCAAAAACCAAGACACTGCGGCACTGCCTTTTGGCCTAAATGGCGAAATCGCAGCCCCGTCAAAACCATACGCGCGCTCCCCTAAAACCTCAGGCCTAGACCTGCGGGTCTAACCCCCCTTTTGGCCATCCACCTTCAGAAAGTTACAGCATGGAAATCACCACCTCACCCTTTCAAACGCCAGCCGCTACTGCGCCCAAACAGGCCAGTGCAAACACCAAAATTTCCTCTGATTTTGATACGTTTTTGAAAATGCTAACCACGCAAATTCAAAACCAAGACCCGCTAAACCCGATTGATTCGGCTGATTACGCGGTGCAACTCGCCACGTTTTCCAGTGTTGAGCAACAAACCTTGACCAACCAAAAGCTGGATGCGCTTGCCGGGCTGATGGGCGTTCAAGGCATGGCACAACTCGCGCCTTGGGTTGGGCAGGAGGCACGCAGCGCCGCCCCAGCCTATATGAATGGCACCCCCGTCACCTTGCAGCCCACCCCTCAGGCCGGGGCGGACCGCGCGATTTTGGTCGTCAAAGACAAAGGCGGCAATACCGTCGCGCGTGAGGATGTCCCCACCCAAAGCGCACCCTATTCTTGGACTGGAACAGGTGCCACCGGCGCGCCGCTGCCAACCGGCACTTACAGCCTTAGCCTTGAAAGCTATACCCAAGGCGTGCAAATCGCGACCACTCCGGTCCAAAGCTACGCCCGCATTCAAGAGGTGCAAACCGGCCCGTCCGGCCCCCGCCTTATCCTCGCCGGCGGCGTATCTCTTTCAGCCGACGAAATTACCGCCCTGCGCAGCCCAAACTAATGCGCCCCACCCTCTTGCCCATGGTCCCCGCCATGGGCTAGCGTCCGCGCGCCATGACCTTGCCCAATCGCGCCCATACCCCGGATAAAACCCTGCAAAACGCGGTGGCGCAGGCCTTTCCAACGCTGACACAAGCCTGGACACCGCTCCAAGGCGGGCGCGTCAATGCGGTGTGGCGCGCAGGCGATATGGTCATCAAACACTACCACCCCAGCGGCGACAGCCCGCTTTTCCCCAATGACCTCAAGGCCGAGGCTGCGGCCTTGGCCCTCCTCGCCCCGCACGGCCTTGCCCCGAAACTGTTAGGGCAAGGCCAAGGCTGGATCGCCTATCACTATTGCCCCGGCGCCGCATGGAAAACCAATACCGCTTTGGTTGCCGATACCCTGACCCGCTTGCACAAAACCCCCATCAAAACCGCCCGGTTTCGCCAAGCGCCCAATGGCAGCGCGCGCCTGTTGGCCCAAGCCAAGTCCATCGCCGCTCTCTGCACACAAACTTCGGGCAAATCTGCCTTACCGCCCCCGCCCCGCGATCCAAATATACCCGCAGGCCCAGCCTGCCTCATCCACGGCGATCTGGTTCCCGGCAATCTGATCGTGCATATCACCACGCTCACCTTGATTGATTGGCAATGCCCAGCCATCGGCGACCCGGCAGAAGATATCGCCACCTTCCTGTCACCTGCGATGCAATATCTCTATCGCGGCGCACCGCTAACCCACGATGAAATAAACACGTTTCGCGCAGCCTGCCCGGCCCAAACAATACAGCGCTACGACCAGCTTGCAGCCCTCTACCATTGGCGCATGGCAGCGCATTGCTTGTGGAAAGCCACCCCCGATTATGCCATCGCGATGCAACTAGAACTTGCAGCCCTACAGAGTCTGCCCCAAAAACACCCCGGCTAGCGCAAGCCCCGCACCGAGTATCATCCAGATCGCAGGGTGCAGGTTGTTGCTTTCAACCGGCGGCTCTTCGGGCCGCGATTGCCGCACCAATTGCGCCTCCACCAGCCGCGGCAGCTTTGGCCCAAACCGCGCCAGCACCAGCGCCGTTTTCTGCAAATCGCGCAGCAAGGCCTTCGGCCCGACATTATCTTTAATATACCCTTCCACGATGGGCCGGGCATCCAACCAAATATTCGCCTGCGGGTTCAGCCCGCGCGCAACCCCTTCCACCACAACCATGGTCCGTTGCAGCAAAATCAGCTCGGTCCGCGTTTCCATGCCAAACCGCTCGGTTACCTCAAACAAATAGGCCAAAAGCCGCGCCATCGAAATCCGTGTCGCATCCATACCAAAAATCGGCTCGCCCACGACCCGCAGCGCGCGGGCAAATTCGTCAATATCGCGGTCGGCCGGCACATAGCCCGCTTCAAAATGCACCTCCGCCACCCGCCGATAATCGCGCCGAATAAAGCCAAACAGAATCTCGGCATAGACGCGGCGGGTATATTCATCCAACCGCCCCATGATCCCGAAATCATAGGCAATTATATTCCCATTCGCCGCAACCTTCAGATTGCCTTGGTGCATATCAGCGTGGAAATACCCATCGCGCAGCGCATGTTGCAAAAACAATTGCAACACCCGTGATGCCAGCTCTTTACGGTCAATCCCCGCCGCATCAATCGCCGCATTATCGGCCATGTTAATGCCTTCGGCCCAGTCCATCGTCAAAACTGAACGCCCCGACAGGTTCCAAATCGGCTTTGGAACCTGAAAACCGCTGTCTTTTCCCGTATTCGCCTCAAACTCGCCCGCCGCCGCCGATTCCAGCCGCAAATCCAACTCGCCCTGCACCACACCGTCAAAATGCGTCACCACATCCATCGGCCGCAGCCGCCGTGACGCGGGTGACAAAAACTCGATCACCCCGGCGGCAAAGTAAAACGCGTCAATATCCTTGCGAAACGCCCGCTCAATACCGGGCCGCAGCACCTTAACCGCCACATCCGCCCCGGTTTTCACCAAGGTCGCGCGATGCACCTGCGCAATGGACGCCGCCGCAACCGGGTCAGAAAACGACGAAAAGATCCGGTCAATCGGCTCACCCAGCTCATCCTCAATCATCTTTTTGGCAACCGAAACTGGAAAAGGCGGCAGCTTGTCTTGCAGATATTTCAACTGCAACGCCAATTCATCGCCCACCACATCGGGCCGCGTGCTCAGGATCTGGCCAAACTTAATATAGGCAGGCCCAAGAGCCGTCAGCGCCCGCGTGGCTGGCGGCAAAGCCGGGTCACCCTTCAGCCCCAACCACTTGAACGGCCAGCCCAAAATCCGCGCAGCAAACCGCAGGCGTGGCGGTGCCTCAAACGCCTCCAGCACCACCCCAATCGCACCCGTGCGTTCAAACGTGGCCAGCGTCCGCACCAAGCGAACAATATTATGCGGGCCGCGCATTTAAATCTTCCAACCCGAATGCAGGGCCGCCACACCCATCGTCAGATTGCGGTATTTCACTTGGTCAAACCCAGCCTCGCGGATCATCGCCGCAAACGTCTCTTGGTCTGGAAACTTCCGAATGCTTTCAACAAGATACTGATAGCTGTCGCGGTCATTCGCAATCACCTGCCCCATCACCGGGATCACGTTGAACGAATAAAGATCATAGGCCTTTTGCATCGCGTCATTCGGCAATTGGCTAAATTCCAGCACCATCAACCGCCCACCGGGCTTCAAAACCCGGTACGCCTCAGCCAAGGCATCCCCAACCCGCGTCACATTCCGAATGCCAAAGGAAATCGTGTAAACGTCAAAGCTGCCGGTCGCAAACGGCAGCGCCATCGCATCGCCAACCACCCAATCCAGCGCCTCAGGCGTGCTGACAGCTTCGGCCCGCTGGCGGCCTTCCACCAACATGCTTTCAGTCATGTCACACACCGTCGCATGCGCCCCCCGTCCGTCCTTAAAACCCCCTGCGCGTTTCAAAAACCGGAATGACACATCCCCCGTTCCCCCCGCCACATCCAACAGCTTTTGTCCCGGACGCGGTGCCAGCCAATCCATCATCGCATCTTTCCAAATCCGATGAATCCCGAATGACATCGCATCATTCATCACATCATATTTGCTGGCAACGCGTGTAAACACACCATGCACCATTCCGGCCTTGGCGCCCTCATCCACGGTTTGAAATCCGAAATGGGTGGTTTTGTTATCCGTCTTGGTCATGGCCCTGCTCACTGCACTCTTGCGGTTGGTCGCTACTCTCTCTTTATAGGGCGAAGGCACCGCGCTGCAATGCGCCCATCTGTCCGAAAGGCCGCCAATGCCCGAACTGCCCGAAGTTGAAACCGTGCGCCGGGGCCTTGACCCTGTGATGACAGGCCAAATCATCACGCAAGCCGATGTAAACCGCCCCGATCTGCGCTGGCCCTTCCCACCCCGCATGGCCGAACGGCTTACGGGCGTGCAGGTAACCGCCCTGCGCAGGCGCTCAAAATACATTCTGGCAGACCTGTCATCAGGGGAATCGCTGCTCATCCACCTTGGCATGTCGGGCCGCATTCTTATTTCCGGTGTTATGCAGGGTGATTTTTATCACGACCATCCCGCCCCTGCCAAACATGACCATGTCGTGCTGCACATGGCGAATGGCGCGCGCATCACCTTTAACGATGCCCGCCGCTTTGGCGCGATGGACTTGCTCAATACCGCTTTGGGCGATGCCCACCCCCTGCTTGCCAAAATCGGCCCCGAACCTTTTGGCAACAGCTTCAACGCCCCCTACCTCACCCAACGCCTGAAAGGCCGCGCCACGCCTATCAAAACCGCGCTGCTTGATCAGCATGTCGTCGCCGGTTTGGGAAATATCTATGTGTGTGAGGTACTTTACCGCGCAGGCCTGCATCCTGCCCTTCCCGCAGGCGACCTGTCCGCACGCGCTGTGGCAGGCCTTGTCCCGCTCATCCGCGATGTATTGTCCGAGGCGATTGACGCCGGCGGCTCCTCCTTGCGCGACTACCGCCAAGCCGATGGTGAACTGGGTTATTTCCAGCACCGTTTCCGCACCTATGGCCGCGAAAATGACCCCTGCACCACCCCCGGCTGCACCGCCACCATCCAGCGCATCGTGCAATCTGGCCGCTCTTCTTTCTTTTGCCCAAGCTGCCAGATCCTGCCAAAACACCTAAGATGACTTGAACCTGCCCCCAGCCCTGCTAAAGAGTCCCGTCCGGGGACACGTCAAAGGATACGCAGATGGCCTATGAAACGCTGATCGTTGAGATCGAGGATTATATCGCCCTTATTCGCCTGAACCGGCCTGAGGCGCTGAATGCTCTAAATGCCAAGCTGCTCAGCGAACTGGCGACAGTGCTTCACGCCGCCGATGCCAATGACAAGGTGCGCTGCATCATCATCACCGGCTCGGAAAAGGCCTTTGCCGCTGGCGCTGACATTAAAGAAATGGCTGGGCAAAGCTTTGTTGATGCCTACTCAGCCAATCTGTTTGGCGATATTTCCGATGCGATCCAAGAGATTCGCAAACCCATCATCGCCGCCGTGTCCGGCTATGCCTTGGGTGGTGGCTGCGAACTTGCGATGGCCTGCGATTTTATAATCGCCTCAGATACTGCCAAATTCGGCCAACCCGAAATTAACCTTGGCGTCATCGCCGGTTTTGGCGGCAGCCAGCGTTTGACCCGCTTTATCGGCAAGTCGAAGTCTATGGACATGCACCTTACTGGCCGCAACATGGACGCGACCGAGGCTGAGCGTTGCGGCCTTGTGTCCCGCGTGGTCCCCGCGAAATCCCTGATGGACGAGGCAAAGAAAGCCGCCATCAAAATCACCGAAAAATCCATGATCACCGCGATGGCCGCCAAAGAGGCCGTGAACCGCAGCTATGAAACCAGCTTGCGTGAAGGCCTGCTGTTTGAACGCCGCCTGTTTCACTCGATGTTCGCGACCGAAGATCAAAAAGAAGGCATGGCCGCATTTTTGGAAAAGCGCTCGCCACAGTTCCGCGACCGCTGAACCGCCCCCTCTAAACCAACTGTGGGGCAGTTTATCCCTTTTCAAAGCCAGCCACTTCGCCTATACGGCGGGCTGAAATGCGCGTGGGCCCGCTTAAGGCAAGAATCATTTCCGCTATTACGGGCGGAAGTCTTGGGCCTATTGTGCATACCGCAAACACATAATCGATCCAGACGAATAGGAATTCTGTCCCATGGCTAACACCACCCAGTCCAAAAAACGCGCCCGCCAGTCCGAAGCCCGCTATGATGTGAACAAAGCACGCCGTTCGCGCATCCGCACCTACCTGCGCAAAGTAGAAGAGGCTATCGCTGGCGGCGACCAGGCCGTTGCCGCCGCAGCCCTGCGCGCCGCACAGCCAGAACTGGCCCGTGGCGTCAGCAAAGGCGTTTTGCACAAGAACACCGTATCGCGCAAAATCTCGCGTTTGGCAGCCCGCGTAAATGGTTTGGTCAAAGCCTAAATTCTTCGGCACGTTTGCCGCTTGGCATACGGATGGCATAAGCTTGGCATACACCAAACACACGACCAAAAGGCGCATTTCAAATGCGCCTTTTTCGTTTTCTAAACGGTAAAATTTCAGGGGCGTGGCCAAATTACCAAGGCCTCTAGATTCGCTCACATCAAATTGCTGTCAACAGAGAAGATAGGTTGCTCTGCCCGCTGACGCGTTGTTAACGTCATCAAGCGATTCACTTCGTCCTGGGGGGACAAAACGTGACCGCGTTCTGCAAGGGTATTGTTTTTTGTCCCGCATCCGCGGGGTAATTCCTTTTGAACGTGTTCGCCCATCTGTGCCGGCTTATTGCCTGCGCAACACGGGTTATCACCGACACGGCCAAGGCTGTCTCGGTGGTTCGTTTTTTGCCAATTTGGTGTTTAGGCCGCCGTATCGGCCTTAAATTACCACCCGGCCGCAGCGTGTCGCACAAAGGTCTTTTTCTGCCGCTAAGGGGGAAAGACGAGGGCGATGGACAGGTAGTAGTATGACGAACGACGGCTGGGTGGAAATACGCGAAGACCTGCGCAAGCGGGTTGGCAAAGACAATTATACGACATGGATTGAACCCCTGAAATTGTCTGCCCTACAGGACGGCGTGGCCAGCTTTTCCGTCCCAACCACCTTTTTCGGTGATTGGGTAAAACGTAATTTCGCAGACCATATCATGCACCATTTTAACACCTCCGGCACCACTGTCGACCGTGTAGAATTTGCGCTGGAACGCCACGCACCCACAAAACCCGCCAAAACCCCTGTGGCGGCTTCGCGCAAGCGCAGCACCGATGACAAAGAGGTGCCGGGCGCACCGCTAGACAGCCGCTTTACCTTTGATAGCTTTGTTGTGGGCAAGCCAAATGAACTGGCCCACGCCGCCGCCCGCCGCGTCGCCGAAGGTGGCCCAGTTACCTTTAACCCCTTGTTTTTATACGGTGGCGTTGGCCTTGGTAAAACCCACCTGATGCATGCCATCGCGCATGAATTGCAAACCCGTCAGCCCGATCTGCGCGTGCTATACCTCTCCGCTGAACAATTCATGTACCGCTTTGTCCAAGCCTTGCGCGAACGTCAGGTCATGGATTTCAAAGAGCTGTTCCGCTCGGTTGATGTGCTGATGGTCGATGATGTGCAATTCATCGCCGGCAAAGACAGCACCCAAGAAGAGTTCTTTCACACCTTCAACGCGCTGGTCGATCAAAACAAACAAATCGTCATTTCCGCTGATCGCGCACCGGGTGAAATTAAAGGTCTGGAAGAGCGTATCAAATCGCGCCTGCAATGCGGCCTTGTCGTTGATCTGCATCCGACAGATTACGAACTCCGCCTTGGCGTTTTGCAGCAAAAGGTTGAATATTATCACACCCAATACCGCGACCTGAAAATCGCGCCCGGCGTGCTGGAATTCCTTGCGCACCGCATTTCCACCAATGTCCGCGTGCTTGAAGGCGCTTTGACCCGGCTGTTCGCGTTTGCGAGCCTTGTTGGCCGTGAAATCACGCTGGATCTAACCCAAGATTGCCTTGCCGACATCCTGCGCGCCTCGGACCGCAAGGTCACGATTGAGGAAATTCAGCGCAAAGTGGCTGAGCATTACAACATCCGTCTGTCCGATATGATTGGCCCCAAGCGTGTGCGCACCATTGCACGGCCACGCCAAATTGCGATGTATCTGTCCAAGCAATTGACCAGCCGCAGCCTGCCCGACATTGGCCGCCGCTTTGGCGGACGCGACCACACAACCATCATGCACGGCGTCCGCAAAATCGAAGAGCTGATGACCGCAGACAGCCAATTGTCTGACGATCTGCAAATGCTCAAGCGGTTGTTGCAGGGTTAGATAGGGCGTAAAGCCACAAAGAGCCTGCATTTCTGCAAGGAAGGTGGGTTTTGGACGTCAAACCCCTTGTGAAACGGCCGAAAACCGCTAACTTCTGCGTCCCATCCGGGTGAAATACGGGTGGGGCGAATGACGGGCAAAGGATTGGGACCATGAAGATTAGCATCGAACGCGGCACGCTTTTGAAAGCCGTTAGCCAAGCCCAATCAGTGGTTGAGCGCCGCAATACCATCCCGATCCTCGCCAATGTGTTGATCGAGGCTGAGGGCGACACCGTTTCCTTCCGCGCCACCGATCTGGATATCGAAGTGGTCGATCGCGCGTCCGCCGTGGTCGAACGCGCAGGCGCCACCACTGTTTCGGCAGTGATGCTGCATGAAATCGTGCGCAAACTGCCTGATGGCGCGCTGGTGAACCTTGCCGAAGATGCTGCCTCTGGCCGTCTGACCGTGACCGCCGGACGCTCTAACTTTAACCTTGCGACCTTGCCAAAAGAAGACTTTCCGGTTATGGCAAGCTCTGAATATTCCAGCAATTTCTCGGCCCCTGCGCCGCAATTGCGCCGCCTGTTTGACAAGTCGAAGTTCGCCATTTCGACCGAAGAAACCCGGTATTATCTGAACGGCGTCTATATGCATGTGTCCACTGGCGAGAACGGCCCCGTTTTGCGCTGTGTCGCCACCGATGGCCACCGCCTTGCCCGGATCGACGCGCCTTTGCCCGACGGTGCCAGTGGCATGCCCGGCGTGATCGTGCCGCGCAAAACCGTGAATGAGCTGCGCAAACTGCTGGATGATGATGAGGCCATGATTGCCGTGTCCGTCTCGGAAACCAAGGTGCGCTTTGCCACCCCAGCGATCTCGTTGACCTCCAAGGTCATAGACGGCACTTTCCCTGATTACACCCGCGTGATCCCGACTGGCAACACCAAGCGGCTGGAAGTGGACGCATCCGAATTCGCCAAGGCTGTGGACCGCGTGGCCACCGTATCCTCGGAACGCTCTCGCGCGGTAAAGCTGTCGCTGGATGAGGATCGTTTGGTTCTGTCCGTCAACGCCCCGGATTCGGGTGCGGCCGAGGAAGAATTGGCCGTGGCCTATAGCGATGAGCGTTTGGAAATTGGGTTTAACGCCAAATACCTGCTGGAAATCGCCAGCCAAGTGGACCGCGAAAATGCAGTGTTCATGTTCAACTCCTCAGGCGATCCGACCTTGATGCGCGAAGGTAATGACACCAGCGCCATCTATGTCGTGATGCCGATGCGGGTTTAACGCAGGCTGGTTTTAGTAACCAAGCCGGGGGGCCAGCCCCCCGGACCCCCGGAGATATTTTTGAACAGATGAAAGGTCGGCATGTCGGGTTTTGCGATCACCGATCTGGCCTTGTCGCATTTTCGCAGCCATCGCCACGCGCGGGTTGCGTTTGACGGGCGGCCTGTTGCGTTAATTGGGCCAAACGGGGCGGGTAAAACCAATATTCTGGAAGCCATTTCCTTGCTGTCGCCCGGTCGCGGGTTGCGCCGTGCCGGGGTGGATGAGATTGCCCGCAAGCCTGAGGCTTTGGGTTGGAAGGTAACGGCTACCTTGCAAGGCCAAGATGCCACGAATGAAGTGGAAACCGGGGCCGAGGCGGGGCAAGGTCGGCAGGTGCGCATTGATGGAAAGGCCGCAACCCAAGTGGCTTTGGCCCGCATTGCCAGGATTTTATGGTTGGTGCCGGCCATGGACCGTTTGTGGATGGAGGCAGCGGAAGGGCGGCGGCGGTTTTTGGACCGTATGACCCTGAGCTTTGCGCCCGACCATGCTGAGGCGGTTTTGGGCTATGAAAAGGCCATGCGCGACCGCAATCGTTTGCTGAAAGATCAGGTGCAAGATGCCCATTGGTACCGCGCGCTTGAAAGTCGGATGGTTGAAAACGCTGGGCTGATTGAGGCGAACCGCGCGGAGACCCTGCGCCGGTTGAAGATTGCCCAAGACGGGGCTGATACCGCCTTTCCCGGCGCCGATTTGTCGATCACCAATCCTGAACCGGTCGAGGATTTGGCAACGGCCTTGGCAATGGGTCGTAGGCGGGACATGGCCGCTGGCCGCAGCCTTTATGGGCCGCACCGCGCTGACCTTACGGGCTGCTACCGAGACAAGAACATCCCTGCCGATCAATGCTCTACCGGTGAACAAAAGGCCTTGCTGATCAGCCTTATCCTAGCCAACGGGCGCGCGTTAACCGCCGACATGGGCGCCGCACCAATTATCCTTTTGGATGAGGTTGCGGCCCATCTTGATACCCAGCGCCGCGGCGCGCTTTATGATGAAATCTGTGCCTTGGGCGCGCAAGCTATCATGACCGGTACCGAGGCTGCGTTGTTTGACAGCCTTGGCCCGCGCGCCCAAGTTTTTGCCGTGTCGGAAACCGATAACACCTCGGACATAAAGGAAATCAGCCTATGACCCCGCAACGCGTTACCCTGATCATGCTCGGTGTGGCCGACCTTGCCGCCGCCCGCGCCTTTTACGCACGTCTGGGCTGGCAAGAGCATGACGAAAGCCAGGAAACTGTGGTGTTTTTCCAGATGAACGGCGCGGCTTTGGGGCTGTTTCCGCTGACTGAACTCGCCAAGGATCAAGGCCGACCGGATGCGCGGTTGGGTACAGGGGCTGCGACCCTAGCCCAGAATTTTGCAACCGAGGCTGATGTGGACGCCGCCTTTGCTGCGGCCGTTGCTGCGGGCGGTACTGCACTGAAAGCCCCGGAAAAGGTATTTTGGGGCGGCTATTCCGGCTATTGGGCCGACCTTGATGGCCATGTCTGGGAAGTGGCGATGAACCCGTTTTGGCCACTGAACGAGGATGGAAGCCTAACCCTGCCAGAACCAGCCCAAAAATGACCGTCACTCTGCACCAACTCCTCCTCTATGCCGGGGGTATGGCATTGCTTTGGATCATCCCCGGCCCGGTCTGGGTGGCGCTGACGGCGCGCGCAATATCGGGTGGGTTTGCCAGTGCTTGGCCACTCGCCATTGGCGTCGCCTTGGGCGATCTCGCATGGCCACTTGCCGCGATCTTTGGGTTAACATGGATTATCTCCATCTATGGCGGGTTTCTGGCCACCTTGGGCTGGCTTGCCGCTGCCGTGTTCATCATCATGGGCATCCTCCTCATCCGCAAACCGGCCGAGACCCCCAACACCGACAGCCGCATGACCAAACCGGGCATGTGGGCGGGCTTTTCTGTGGGCGTGGCCGCCGTGATCGGCAACCCAAAGGCCATTTTGTTCTACATGGGCGTGCTGCCCGGTTTCTTTGACCTCAGCCGCGTCACGACGCCTGATATAATCGCCATTCTTGCTGTCTCGGGCCTTGTGCCTGCCCTTGGCAACCTTGGCCTTGCGTTGTTTTTAGACCGCGTACGCAGGCTGCTTGCCTCACCCCGCCGCCTGCGCCGGTTAAACATCATTTCGGGCATTTTGCTGGTCAGCGTGGGCCTAATCATCCCCTTCATCTGACAGTTTGAACAAACCCCTAAATCTTGTGTCTTGGGCGTGACAATCCCCCTCAAAAAGCCTATAAATTGGGCTAGAGATTAGGGAAACTCCGCATGACCAATGACGCCAAGAAGCCCGCAGAATACGGCGCTGATTCTATCAAAGTTCTCAGAGGGTTAGAGGCAGTCCGCAAACGCCCCGGCATGTATATTGGCGATACCGATGATGGGTCGGGCCTGCACCATATGGTGTATGAGGTGGTCGACAACGGTATTGATGAGGCGTTGGCCGGCCATGCCACTGCTGTCACCGTAAAAATCCACGCCGACAGCTCGGTTTCTGTGCGCGATAACGGGCGCGGTATCCCCGTCGATATCCACAAGGAAGAAGGCGTTTCTGCGGCCGAGGTTATCATGACCCAGCTGCACGCGGGCGGCAAATTCAACAACACCGATGATGACGGCAACGCCTACAAAGTCTCGGGCGGTTTGCACGGCGTGGGTGTTTCGGTTGTCAACGCATTGTCCGATTGGCTGGAATTGCGCGTTTGGCGCAATGACAAAGAGTACTTCGCCCGCTTTGAAAACGGTGATTGCGTCGAACATGTGCGCGAAGTTGGCCCCGCCCCCGGCGAAAAAGGCACCGAAGTGCGCTTTATGGCCTCGGCCAAAACCAATCGTGCGGATGGCACGTTTTCTGACCTAGAATACAGCTTTAAAACCCTAGAACACCGCCTGCGCGAACTGGCGTTCCTAAATTCCGGCGCGCGGATCATCGTGATGGATGAACGCCCTGCCGAGCCGCTGCAAACTGAGCTGTTCTATGAAGGCGGCGTGCGCGAATACGTCAAATATCTTGACCGGTCCAAAACCTCGATCATGCCTGAACCGATTTATATCATCGGTGAAAAAGGCGGCATCGTGGTGGAAGTCGCGATGTGGTGGAACGACAGCTACCATGAAAACGTCCTGCCCTTTACCAACAACATCCCGCAGCGCGATGGTGGCACCCACCTTGCCGGCTTGCGTGGCGCATTGACCCGCACCATCAACAACTACGCCCAATCCACCGGGATTGCGAAAAAGGAAAAGGTTGATTTTACCGGCGATGACGCGCGCGAAGGGTTGACCTGCGTGCTGTCGGTCAAAGTGCCAGATCCGAAATTTTCCAGCCAGACCAAAGACAAGCTGGTCAGCTCAGAGGTGCGCGCCGCGGTCGAAGGCATGGTCAATGAAAAGCTGGCTGAGTGGTTTGAAGAAAACCCCTCAATCGCCCGCATCATCGTGGGCAAGATCATTGAGGCTGCTTTGGCACGCGAAGCCGCCCGCAAAGCCCGCGATCTGACCCGCCGCAAATCGCCCTTGGACATTTCAAACCTGCCCGGCAAGCTGGCCGATTGTCAGGAAAAAGACGCCTCCAAAGCCGAGCTGTTCCTCGTCGAGGGCGACTCGGCGGGCGGGTCGGCCAAACAAGGCCGCAGCCGCAAGAACCAAGCCGTTCTGCCGCTGAAAGGTAAAATCCTGAACGTTGAGCGCGCTCGATTTGACCGAATGCTTGGCAGCCAGGAAATCGGCACGCTGATCACCGCGATGGGGACGGGGATTGGCCGGGATGAGTTTAACCTGAAGAAACTGCGCTACCATAAAATCGTCATCATGACCGATGCGGATGTCGATGGCGCACACATCCGCACCCTTCTGCTGACCTTCTTCTTCCGCCAAATGCCGCAACTGATTGAGGCAGGGCATCTCTATATCGCCCAGCCACCGCTTTACAAAGTGGCGCGCGGTAAGTCCGAGGTGTACCTCAAAGACCAAGCTGGGCTTGAGGATTATCTGATCGAACAAGGCATCGACGGCGCGATCCTTCGCATGACCTCAGGCGAAGAAATCGCGGGCAGCGACCTTGTGCGCGTGATCGAAGGCGCGCGCCAGTTTCGCCGAATTTTGGACGCGTTTCCAACGCATTACCCGCGCAACATCCTTGAACAAGCAGCCCTCGCCGGCGCGTTTGATGCGGGCCAAGCCGATGCCGATTTGCAGGCCGTGGCCGATAAAGTGGCCCAGCGTCTTGATGCCGTTGCCACCGAATATGAACGGGGCTGGACCGGCCGCATCACCCAAGATCACGGCATCCGTCTTGCCCGCGTTTTGCGCGGGGTCGAAGAAATTCGCACGCTGGACGGTGCCGTTTTGCGCTCAGGCGAGGCGCGGCGCTTGTCTCAGGTTTCCGCCCCGCACCGCGATGTCTATGCGGGCAATGACGGCAATTTGGTGCGCAAAGACCGCAACACCATCATCAACGGCCCGATTGACCTGCTCAAGGCCATTCTGGCCGAGGGTGAAAAGGGCCTGTCCTTGCAGCGCTACAAAGGACTGGGCGAAATGAACCCCGAACAGCTGTGGGAAACCACGCTCGACCCCGAAGCGCGGACGCTGTTGCAAGTAAAGGTCGAAGATTTGGCCGATGCCGACGACATCTTTACCAAGCTGATGGGCGATGTGGTGGAACCCCGCCGCGAATTCATCCAGCAAAACGCGCTGAGCGTAGAGCATTTGGACTTTTAACGCATAGGGGCCGCAGGCAACCGCAGCCCCAAAACCATCCAAAGGAAACCCCATGTCCGACCTTCGCCAAACCGGTATCAAAACCCGCCGCCGCGTGCTGGGCGATGCCCATGTCGACAGGTCCGAGGCCGTGCAAACCCCGTTTGACCAACCCTTTCAGGCGCTCCTCACTGATACCGCTTGGGGCCATGTCTGGTCGCGCGATACGATTTCCCTGCGCGAACGATCGATGATGACCATCGCCATTCTGGCCGCCACGGGCAATGACCATGAGCTGGCATTGCACCTGCGCGCCACCGCCAACACAGGTGCCAGCGAGGCCGATATCATGGACGTCATGCTTCATGTCGGCGTCTATGCTGGTATCCCCCGCGCCAATACAGCCGTGCGCATCGCCAAAGAGGTTTTTGCTGAACGTGCCGCAAATACAAAGGCTTAAAACCTTATGACAAACCCTTGTATCCTTTGCGTCGCCATCACAGGGTCAGTCCCGACCAAAGCCAATAACCCCGCCTTACCCGTCACGGTGGCTGAACAAATCGAGTCTACGCACGCCGCGTTTGAGGCCGGTGCCACCATCGCCCATTGCCACGTGCGCGATGATGCAGGCGCGCCCACATCCGACCCAGAGCGTTTTGCCGCGCTGAAAGCGGGGATCGAAAAACACTGTCCCGGCATGATTATCCAGCTTTCTACCGGCGCGCGGTCGGGGGCTGGTGCCGCACGGGGTGGTATGTTGCCGCTGCGCCCCGATATGGCCTCGTTGTCTGTCGGCTCGAACAACTTCCCCACCCGCGTTTATGAAAACCCGCCAGATTTGGTGGCATGGCTGTCGTCTGAAATGCTGAAATATGATGTAAAGCCGGAAATTGAGGCGTTCGATCTGTCGCACATCGTCCAAGCCGCCGCGATGGCCGCCGATGGCCGCCTAAAGGCACCGCTTTACGTTCAATTCGTCATGGGCGTGAAAAACGCGATGCCTGCCGACAAGCCTATTTTTGACGTCTACATCCAAACCCTCAAGCGCCTTGCGCCAACGGCCCAATGGTGTGGCGCAGGCGTTGGTCCCGCGCAGATTATGGTAAATGAATGGTGCATCGCGGCAGGCGGTCACACCCGCACCGGCCTAGAAGATAACATGCGGATTGACCGGAATACCCTCGCCCCGTCCAACGCGGCCCTTGTGGCCCGCGCCGCCGATCTGTGCGCCAAATACGAACGCCCCGTCGCAACATGGCAACAGGCCCGCCAGATCCTTGGCCTGCGGATACCAACCTAGACGGGCTTAACCGATCCGTTTGCCTGCCATATCAAACAGATGCAGGTTGGCCGGGTCCGCGCTAAACCGCATCACTTGCCCCCGCCCACCCGTGCGGTGAACCCCGGCAAGGCTGGCGGTAAAGGCAATATCCGTGCCTTCAAGCATCCCATGCAGCAACGTATTTGCCCCCAAAGGCTCGGCCAGATGGATCACCAGTGCCAGCGGCCCGGTATCATCCGGCACCACATGCTCAGGCCGCAGCCCCAGCTTTACCGGCCCATCCGCAGCCGTCACCGCAAACGCACCACCCGGCACTGACACGCGGCCCGCCTGCACGGTTGCGTCCAAAATATTCATCGACGGGCTGCCAATAAACTGCGCGGCAAACAGCGTTTGGGGGCGTTCATACACATCCAGCGGTGTCCCGATCTGCTCAACCACACCACCATTCATCACGATCATCCGGTCGGCCATTGTCATAGCCTCAACCTGATCATGCGTCACATAGAGCGCGGTGATCCCCAGCTTGGCCTGCAATTCCTTAATCTCCAGCCGCATCTGAACCCGCAGCTTGGCGTCCAAATTCGACAAAGGCTCATCAAACAAAAACACCGCAGGCTCGCGCACAATCGCGCGGCCCATCGCAACCCGCTGCCGCTGCCCACCCGACAATTCGCGGGGGCGGCGGTCCAACAACGCCGAAAGCTGTAACAAATCGGCAGCCTCGCGCACTTTGCGGTCAATCTCTGCCTTTGGCAGACCTGCGATTTTTAGCCCGTACCCCATGTTCTGCGCGACCGAAAAATGCGGGTACAGCGCATAGTTCTGGAACACCATCGCAATGTCGCGCTCCATCGGCTCCTTGTCATTGGCACGCACGCCGCCAATCCGCACTTCGCCTTCGGAAATCGTCTCCAACCCCGCCACCATCCGCAGCAAGGTCGATTTCCCACAGCCAGACGGCCCGACGATCACGATAAACTCGCCATCGGCGATATCCACGCTGACGCCTTGGATCACCTCGGTCTTGCCAAAGCGCTTCTTTACATGGTCCAGTTCTACAGTTGCCATTGTTATTTCTCGCTGTCCACAAGCCCACGGATAAACAGTTTTTGCATCGACACTACCACAAAAATCGGCGGTATCATCGCCAGAATTGAGGTCGCCATAATCACCGGCCAATCGGCCAAGTCGTCTCCGCTTGGGAACATCTGCTTAATCCCCATCACAACGGTATTCATCTCGGGCTTGGTGGTCACCAACAGCGGCCACAGGTATTGGTTCCAGCCATAGATGAACAAAATCACAAACAATGCCGCGATGTTTGTCCGGCTCATCGGCAAGATGATGTCCCAGAAAAACCGCATCGGGCTGGCCCCATCCACACGCGCCGCCTCGGCCAGTTCATCCGGCACCGTCAGGTAAAATTGCCGGAACAGAAAGGTCGCTGTGGCGCTGGCGATCAACGGAAAGATCAGCCCGGAATAGCTGTTCAGCATCCCGAAACTCGCCACTACCTCATAGGTCGGCACAATCCGCACCTCTACGGGCAGCATCAGCGTCAGGAAAATCAGCCAGAAAAAGATATTCCGCCCCGGAAAGCGGAAATACACAATCGCGAATGCCGATAGCAACGAGATTACGATTTTGCCCACCGCAATCCCAATCGCCATGATCAAGCTGTTCACCAGCATCGTGCTTACCGGCACATTCACGCCCGACAGCAGCGCCTTGCTATAGTTTTCAATGAAATGCCCGCCGGGGATCAGCGGCAAAGGCGGGCTGACAATATCGGCCTGCGTCACGGTTGATGCAACAAAGGCCAACCAGATCGGGAAAAACACCACCAGCACGCCGCAGATCATCAGCACATGCGTCAGCCACAGCCCCGCTCCGCGCCGTTCCACCATGCCCACAGGCTCATCTTTGGAAAAGAACGCCATCAGTAATGCACCCTTTTTTCCAGAAACTTGAACTGCACCACCGTCAGCGCGCCCACCAACACCAGCAAAACCACCGACTGCGCCGCCGAAGACCCTAGGTCTTGGCCCACAAACCCATCGGCAAACACCTTATACACAAGGATCGTCGTGCTTTGCTGCGGTCCGCCCCCGGTGATCGTGTGAATAACCCCAAAGGTTTCAAAGAATGCATAGACCACATTCACCACCAACAGGAAAAACAAGGTCGGCGAGATCAACGGCAAAACCATGGTGAAAAACCGCCGCCAAAACCGCGCGCCATCAATCGCCGCCGCCTCGATCACCGATTTCGGCACCGCCTGCAACGCCGCAAAAAAGAACAGAAAGTTATAGCTGATCCGCCCCCAGCTGCTGGCGACAACCACCAGCCCCATCGCCTCGGCCCCGTTCAGCACATGGTTCCAATCATAGCCCAGCTTGCCCAGATACCACGCCACAATCCCGATGCGCGTGTTGAACATGAACAGCCACAAAACCCCCGCCACCGCCGGCGCAATCGCATAAGGCCAAATTAGCAGCGTGCGGTACGTTCCCGCACCCTTAACCAATCGGTCGGCCAAAACGGCCAAAAACAGCGCAGGCACCATGGAACACACCGTCACCAACAGCGAAAACACCGCCGTTGTCACAAAAGACGCGCGGTAATGGCTGTTGCCAAACAAATATTCAAAATTCCCCAAGCCAACAAACCGCGATGACAGGCCAAATGGGTCGGGAATAAACAACGATTGATAAATCGCCTGCCCCGCGGGGTAGAAGAAAAACACCGCCGACACCAAAACCTGCGGAAAGATCAAGGCCATGGGCAGCATCCAGCCCTTAAAGGTTACGCGCTTTTCCATGATCCCCCCAAAGACCTTGCCCAAAATATATCAGGCGAGGGCGCAAACGGCCCCCGCCCAATATTAGCGTTTAGCGGCTTGCAGCCTCAAACCGGCGCAGCAGCTCATCGCCACGGGTCACAGCGCTGTCCAATGCGGTTTGCGCATCTTTGTCGCCGGCCCATACGGCCTCCAGCTCTTCGTCGATGATGCCACGGATCTGATCAAAGTTGCCCAGACGAATACCCTTGGAATTGGCGGTTGTCGCATTCTTGGTCATCTGAATAACCGCAACATCCGTGCCGGGATTGGCCTCATAGAACCCGGACGCGCGGGTCAGATCACCAGCTGCACTTGTCGCCGGCAGATAGCCGGTGTCCTGGTGCCACTGCGCCTGAACCGGGGCCGAGGACAGATAGTTCAAGAACGCAGCCGTACCTTTATAGTTGGCCTCATCCTTGCCTTCCATAACCCACAGCGACGCACCACCGATGATCGTGTTCAAGGGCGCACCCTCTACACCTTCCCAATAGGGCAAAGGCCGAACATCAAAGGCAAATTTCGCTTCAGCCTTGATGCCCGCATAACCAGCAGAGCTTTCGGTGAACAGCGCACATTCGCCCGCACGGAAGTTTGCACCCCCTTCATTGCGGCGACCAGCATAGATGAATTTGCCATCCTTGGCCCAGTCACCCATGGTCTGAATATGCTTTACCTGCAGCGGGCTGTTAAACGCCAGCTCGGTGTCCAGCCCTGCAAAACCGTTGTCTTTGGTCGCAAACGGCGCGTTGTGATAGGCCGACAGGTTTTCCAGATGGATCCAGCTTTGCCAAGCGGTCGTGATCGGGCAAGTGCTACCCGCAGCCTTCAGCGTATCCAGAACCGGGCCGATTTTATCCCATGTGGACAGGTCCACATCAGCATCAATCCCGGCTGCAATCAGCGCATCGCGGTTCACCCACAAAACCGGGGTCGAGGAGTTGAAGGGCAACGACAGCATCTGCCCATCGGTATCGGTGAAATAGCCTTTGACCGCGTCGATATAGGCGTTTTGGTCAAACTCGGCACCGGCATCGGCCATCACCTGAAACACTGGCTTTACCGCACCCTTGGCACCCATCATCGTGGCTGTGCCAACTTCAAACACCTGCAACACATCTGGCTGCTCACCAGCGCGGAACGCTGCAATCCCGGCATTCAACGTTTCGGAATAGTTGCCCTTATGCGTTGCCACGACCTTATAGTCACCCTGGCTCGCGTTGAACGCCGCAACCTGCGCGTCAACCAATTCACCCAAGCGGCCCGTAAAGGCGTGCCAAAAATTAACTTCCGTCTGCGCACTGGCAACCAGTGGCGACAGCATCGTAGTCCCGGCGATCATTGCGCCGATTGCGAAGTTCTTACCAAGCATCATATCTTTATCCTCCCAACAGGAATAGCAGCCCGAACAGACAGGCCGATTGACAAAAAAGCCGACACTGATGTTTCCCAGTGGCGCCCCTCCAATGGCCTAACGATACCCTATGAAAGTTATAAGACAACAGTATTTATTTTCACACCGCCATAACAAAACATTATATATATACCAAATACCCAGTAAATCAGGCCCATCATGCACTCTCGTCTTCAACTCCGCCAACTCGAAGCACTAAATACTGTGGCCGAACACGGCTCTATGACCCGTGCGGCAACCGAACTCGGCATCTCGCAACCTGCGGTGAGTCGGCTGATTTCTGACCTTTCCACCGAAATGGGCTTTCAGCTTTTCGACCGCCGCGAAGGCCGCCTTGTACCTACCCAAGAGGCCCGCTTTTTGTTGCCTGATATCCGGCGCATGCTGGAAATGATGGATCAGTTGCGCGATGTCAGCCGTAACATCACCACCCGCAAGGCAGGTCATTTGCGCATCGCCTGCCTGCCCGGTTTTGCCACCAGCCACCTGCCGGGTATCGTCGCCCGCTTCCTTGCCCAGCGCCCCGGCGTGACCGTAACGATAGAACCCGACCGCCCCGAGCGCATCCTTGAATGGATTATCGGTGAGCAATATGACTGCGGCATCACCGACGGCTTTGAGGGTCACCCGGCGGTCGAAAGCGAAACCGTTTTCATCCGCTCGGTCTGCGTTTTCCCCGATGACCACCCTTTGCAGGCTCTCAAAACCATCGCCCCCGCCGATCTGGCCAATGAACGCCTAATCCACACCCGCCGCGACAGCAGCTTTTTCCGCGACCTGAATGAGGCGTTCTTGGCCGCCGGCGTCGAAATTAAACCCGTGGTCGAGGCCCGCCAATTCACCGCTGCCTGCGAACTCGTCGTCCGCCGCGTCGGCGTCTCCATCATCTCGGAACTTGACGCCGCAGGCTATGCCACGCGCGGCCTGTCCTACCGCCCCTTCGCCCCCGCCATCCCCCACAAACTCTCGCTCGTGCGTCCCATCCACAAACAACCCTCAATGATCACGCTAGAGTTCATGGACCTGTTTCGCGATAGTTTACGGGTGTTTGAGCAGGGCTAGCACGATTCACCAAGGGTAAGGACAGCGGTGGACGACAAGGTACGATGGCGGCTATGCGGACAAACCAGTCTTTTGCAGGAGCAGCTAATGCTCACGCGGAAACACCTCGCAGGCGCAGCGTGGCTGCTTTGGGTTAGCTATCGACGCCGGACCCTCCAACGTTCCAAAAAACCTGACCCGTATTCCGCCGATCTATAAACAGATGATGGCGTTTGTGCTCAATAGCATTGATTGCGGCTTGAGCATCGTCAACGGTGTCTACGTCAGACGTCAAAACAAGCGCTCTTAGCTCTGGAAGAAATTCTGGCGCCAGCGAGAATGCCGAAAGAGTGACCTGCCCCCCGAAAGTTCCCTCAATCTGATGTAGAGTCTGCCCAACCCTGAAGGAGCAGACGAATGAGGAAAAGCCGTTTTACCGATGCGCAGATAATCGGGATGATCAAGGAACAGGAGGCG